>CEQU01017297.1_pt1 | contig 12736 bp, 12 predicted proteins | sample 531031 | NCBI WGS metagenome assembly CEQU01 (sample SAMEA2621216, study PRJEB7988) | marine metagenome | isolation source: saline water (ENVO:00002010), including
TATTAACCCAGGGCTATCACAAGGATATAACTTTAGAGGGATTGCAAGAAGAAAAATAGGTGAAATTGACTTAGCAATTGAAGACTACAACATGGCATTGCATCTAAATGAAAACTATGTTGAAGCTCTTAATAATAGAGGAGTTGCTCTTGATAAAAAAGGAGATCATGATTTAGCTATATCAGATTTTACTCAAGCAATTGATATAGATTCAAATAATGCTCATACGTATAATAATCGCGCAACAGCATACTCAAATAAAGGAGAATATAATTTGACTTTAGAAGATTGTACACGAGCAATTCAGGTTGATAATAAAATGGCAGACGCATATGTGAATAGGGGAGTTGCGAAAGTTTTATTAGGGTTAAATGATGATGCTGAAGCAGACTTTGAATCAGCTTCCAATTTAGGATTTGACAGGAATATTATTGATAGTAAAGTAGCAGATCTTAAAAATAAGAATGCATAATTTGTTTTATAACATAATCCAATTACGATTTATCATAATATTTTTTATGGTAGTATTTATTATTTCATGTGGAAATGAAGATGAAACCACTACAAAAGATTTAGTAGATCAACCTATAGATGAGGCTAGAGACCTCATCAAAGATCCTATTTCTGAAGCTAATACGTCGGTAGCAGAACCAGTTATTTCACAGGCACGAGATATTGTTATTGCACCTATAACTGAAGCTAGGGATATCATTGCAGTACCTATAACTGAGGCCCAAGATGCCATAAATCAGTTGATTCCCACACCATCTCCTCAGGTTTCAAATCCAGCTACTATAATGACTATTACTGCTGATATTCAGTCCTTAAGAGATGCACAAAAACTAGATCTTGGCACATCAATTGATAATGTTTCATACCAAGGTGCTACATTAACATCTGACGAAGCAATTAATCTGATAAAAACGTATTTATTGAGTAATTTTTGTGGTGACTATTTGTCCATCAATGATATTTGGGGACACGACTTTGACCAGACCTCAAATATATGGACGCTTGTGAAAAAAAATAATAATTCAACAATGTCTTGGATACTTAATGACAAAACTTTAGAAATAGTTTCATCCCAAGGCCTTTGCTAAGAATTTCAATAATTACATTTATTTAGTATTTAATTAAATGACATTATGAGATAGTATCAATCTAGTTTACAAATTTATCGATTGGGGTGTTGTATGTTAGAACATTTTCGTATACCAGATGATATAGCTGTAAGAGTTGATGCAGGTAATCTGAGAAGTATGACAAAAGACGTTTTTTTAAAAGTTGGAATGTCTGATTCTGATGCAGCCCTTGCCACAGATGTTTTGTTATCAGCAGATTTAAAAGGTGATGAAACACATGGTGTTTCCAACATGCTACGAGCTTACGTGAGGATGTTTAATGAAGGGATATTAAACCCTTTAGCCAAAGAATCAATTGTGAGAGAAACTCCAGCAACTGCAGTTTTAGACGGTGATCAGGGATTAGGAATAGTCACCTGCCCAAAAGCAATGAAAATTGCGATTCAAAAGGCTAAGAATGTTGGTGTGGGTATGGTGACAATAAAAAATTCTGGACATGCAGGTATGATGGGTTATCATGCTTTATTGGCTGCAGAAGAAGATATGATAGGAGTTGCATATACTTCTGGCGGAAATTCAATGATTCCTACTTGGGGTAGTGAAGCTAAGTTAGGGACAAATCCTATAGCATTCGCAGCTCCTGGTAATAAAGAAGCTCCGTTTTGCTATGATGCAGCGAATACAGCTATCGCTGGAAATAAAATTGGTTTAGCTAATCGCTTAGGTGTAGAATTAATGGCTGGTTGGGTTGCTAATCCTGATGGTTCACCAGATATGAGTGGAACAACTATGGCACAAAGTTTTCAATCAAGTGCCTTGGGGGGACAAAGAATGCAGTTACCTCTTGGCTCCACACGAGAATTAGGATCCCATAAAGGATACGGTTTAGGTGTTATGGTAGATATTATGTGTGGACTCTTGTCTGGTGCAGAAGGATATGCTAATGCTTCTCCAACAAGGAGGTCTCATTATGTTGCTGCGTATAATATTGAAGCATTTGTATCAGTAGATGAGTTTAAAAATGATATGGATGGTATGTTACAAGGCTTGCGAGAAACAAAACCTGCCCCAGGACATGATCGAGTAGTTTATGCAGGTATGATTGAAGCTGAACAAGAAAAAGAAAGAATTGAAAAAGGTATTCCTTTACATCCTGAAGTTCTGGATTGGTTTAAACAAATTTGCGCCGAGTTTTCAATTGAATATAGATTAGATTAGTGGCTTTTCATAGAGGATAATATTAGTGAGTTTCTGATGGCTATTATTAATATGATCAGCCATCTAAAAACGCTTTGCTATCCTGTATAATTTGTTGTTTCTTTTCTACTTCCATACGGTCATATGTTTTATACATCATGTTAATACGAGGATTAGATTCAAGTTTTTCTCTATTACGAACTAAGAAATCCCAATAGAGATAATTAAAAGGGCAAGCATCAGGTCCGTTCTTTTTTGTTATTTTATAAGTACAGTTTTTGCAATAATTAGACATTTTATTGATGTAAGAACCACCAGCAGCGTACGGCTTACTCGCCAGATAACCACCATCAGCAAATAATATCATGCCTGATACATTTGGTAACTCTACCCATTCAAAAGCATCAGCATAAACAATGAAAAACCACTCATTAACTTCTTTTGGGTTAATTCCTGTAAGCAATGCAAAGTTTCCAAGTATCATAAGACGTTGAATATGGTGAGCATATGCGTTTTGCTTGGTTTCGGAAATACATTGGTGTAAGCAGTTCATTTTTGTATCACCAGTCCAGTAAAAATTAGGAAGATTACGGTTTGCTTCAAAAAAGTTTTCTTGAGCATATTCAGGCATTTTGAGCCAATAAATACCTCTAACGTATTCACGCCATCCTATAATTTGGCGAATAAATCCTTCTACGGCATTAAGTGGAACTTTTCCTTGATAATAAGCATTTTCTGCAGCTCTTACACATTCGATAGGTAATAATAAACCGCAATTAAGATAAAAACTAATATGTGAATGAAACATCCATGGTTCGTTTTCTAACATCGCATCCTGGTAATCACCAAAATGAATCAGCCGATGTTCAATAAAATGATCAAGAATTTTTAAAGCTTCATTCCTTGTAACAGCAAAATAAAAGGGATATAAATCACCAAAATGCTCAGAGAAATTCTTTGAAACAAGTTCAATTACCTCATACGTTAAATCATCTATCTTTGCTATATAAGGTTTTGGAATAATTGTATTCTTAGAGGGCGATTTTCTGTTTTCTATATCGAAATTCCATTTTCCACCTTCAGGCTTATTACCGTTCATTAAAATTGAATATTTTTTCCTTATTTCTCGATAGAAAATTTCCAATCGTAGTTGTTTGCGGTTTTTTGCCCAAATGGCAAAATCTTCAATTGAAGAAAAGAAGCGATTATCATGCATTATTTCAATAGGAATGTTAATTATAGCTTCCAATTTTTTAATATCTGCAAGTATATGATATTCACTTGGATGAGTTATTACGATGCGTCTTATTGTATTACTATTTAGAGTGCGTTGTATTTCTCCTAATAACGTACCAGTATTCTTGGGATCATCAAGTTTTACATATTCTATCTTATATCCATCAGCTTCTAATATTTTTGCAAAATGACGCATTGCTGAGAAAAGAAAAGCAATTTTCTTTTTGTGATGCTTTACATGAGTAGCTTGCTCCCAAGTTTCACATATGAATATAATATCTTGTTCTTGATTAGCTTCTTCTAAGCTTGAAATAGATTTCGATAATTGATCTCCTAAAATAATTCGTAATGTAGTCATTTTCTCTCTGTTTGATATATTGGAATTGGTGTAATCATCATCACAAGTCGGTTGTAAATTTTAAGTTTACAACTCTTTATAATTATTTACACATTTACTATTTAATGATTTTATATTATGGCGGAGAGAGAGGGATTCGAACCCTCGATACCCTTACGGGCATACCGCTTTTCGAGAGCGGCGCCTTCAACCTCTCGGCCATCTCTCCATAAATCTTCGTACTTATTCTAGTTCCTTATAAGATATTGGTCTAGGGTTGATAATCCTTGACACTTTGAATCTTAATCTTTATTGTTATCATACGCAGTTATAAAGCGATAAAAATTTTGAATAAGATGATATACAAATTAATAACCTACCATTTAGCCTTACTCAGGCTTGGTAGGTTTCGTTTTTTATAATATGGATGATTGGCTAACAGTTATTTTAGCGGGAGGAAAGGGTCAGAGGATGGAATCTTCTGTTCCTAAGGTCATGCATACAGTATGCGGTAAAGAAATAATTAGGCACGTTGTAGATAATGTATCTGATTTACATACCGGTTCAATTATTGTAGTAGTATCACCGGATCATATCTCACAAATAAATGAAATTATTGATAAGGATTGTATTTTTGTCACACAAAACAGTCCTTTGGGTACTGCACACGCTTTACTACAGGTTAAAGATAACTTAACACAAGATAAAAAACATATTCTTGTATTATATGGAGACAATGCAGTAGATGATAGCAACCTGATAGATGCGGTTATGAAATGTCATTTAGATATGGATTCAGATATAACCTTATTATCTAAGGTTCTTGATAACCCCAAAGGTTATGGAAGAATTATAAAAAATGACTCTGGTAAAATTGTTGAAGTTATAGAACAAAGAAATCTATCTATTTCCCAAGAAACTATAAAGGAAGTTAATGGTGGTATTTATTGTTTTAGAGTTGATTGGCTAAAAAACAATCTCGAAAAAGTTTCTCAATCAGAAATCACGAATGAGTTCTATTTAACTGATTTAGTCTCAATTGCAGCTGAACAAGGGGGTCGTATAGCTAACTATTTGGATTCGTCCTCAATTGAAATTATGGGTATAAATAATAAACTAGAATTATCTATAGCTGAAAAGGTAATACAAAAACGAATTTTAGATAATCTTATGATTGAAGGTATCACTATTAAAGATCCCAATACTACATACATAGATTCAGATGTAGAAGTGGGGAAAGACTCAATAGTGCTTCCTAATACTCATATTTACGGTAAAAGTGTTTTTGGCGAACGTTCAACTATAGGCCCAAATTCTATTATTAGGGATACAAAAGCTGGAGATGATTGTAAAATTATCAATTCACATATTGAAAATTCAGAACTTAAAAATGAAGTTTCTATTGGTCCTTTTAGCCATATAAGACCAAATTGTGTTTTACATAGTAATGTTTATATCGGAAATTACGTAGAAACAAAAAATTCAGATATTGGCGAGAATACTAAAATTGGTCATTTTGGATATATCGGAGACAGCAAAATCGGTATGAATGTTAATATTGGAGCTGGTACTATTACGTGTAATTATGATGGCAAAGATAAACATACAACGACAATAAAAGATGGCTCATTTATTGGCAGTGATACAATGTTTATTGCACCTGTAAATATAGGACAGAATGTAGTAACTGGTGCAGGTTCAGTTATCACTAGTGATATTCCAGATAATTCAAAGGCAATTGGAGTCCCAGCCAGAATAATAAATAACAAAGGTAAGCAAATATAAATGGATAATACAACACTGTATATAATTGGATTAATTATATCATCCGCATTTTTTATTTTATTTGGAATTATCAAAGCAACCATACAGGATGTAGATGCATTATTGTACGTTTTCACCAATGGCGGGCGAGATAATCCAAGTAGTTCTATTTCACCCACTTTGTATAAACGGGGAGTTTTTCAAATTTCCTTAATGAAACAATTTTCAGTGATACTTAGTTTTTCTTTTGGATTTATATTAGTTACTAGTTACACTAATTATTGGTGGGTATGGAAATTACTATTATTAGGATTAATAGTTTTGACTCTTATTATTTTTCAATTAGTTATTTATCTATTAATTCACTTTGTTGCATCTAAGATAATTCGACCAAGTTGGCTACTTGTTAAATCTGTTGTATGGATTTTCGGGTGGTTGTTTCTACTAATAGATCGACTTCCTGATACAATGAAAAATAGAATAAGCTACTATAACAGCCAACTTACATTAGCCATCGAATCTGATCAGGAAGAATGGAAAGATGCTGAAGCTCTACTTGTAGAAGAAGAAGTTAAAGACGCTAATCCTGAAGAACAAAAAATGATTAGAGGTGTGTTGGAGCTCGAAGACATTGCTGTTAAAGAAATTATGATACCTAGGGTAGATATCATTGCTGCAGAATACAGTATATCTTTGGAAGACTTGGTTACTACTATGATAAAAGAAGGCCACAGTAGAATACCAATTTATAAAGAAACTATTGATAATATTGTTGGGATAATTCATGCAAGAGATGTACTTCAAGTTCTTACTGGTGATGTAAAAAATGATGATGCTTTACGGGATCTAATTCGACCACATCTTGTTATTCCCGAATCAAAGCCAGCTGCTGAAACATTAAATGAATTGAAAGAAAAGATGATCAGCATTGCAATAGTTGTTGATGAATACGGCGGAACCGAAGGATTGATAACTGTTGAAGATATAATGGAAGAAATAGTTGGAGAGATAGAAGATGAATTCCATCAAAGTGCTGCTGCAATAATTAAAATTGCAGAAAATGAATTAATAGCAGAAGGTAAAGCGAGCCTTGAAGATATTAATGATAAATTAAACACAGAGTTGATAGGTGATGGTTTTAATACAGTAGGGGGATTAGTTTCATCTTCATTAGGTAAAATAGCTAGAGCAGGGGATGTCGCTTTTGTAGACAATCTAACCATTAGAGTTATATCCACAGTGGGTAGAAGAATTAACCGAGTAAATATTTTAAAAACTGAATCTTTAGAAGAGTAGGGTTATTATTTGAAAAAGATTTTTGCTAATTCTATTACAGCTTTTTCAAAAGATGCGTAGACAACATTATTAGTCGGTGCTAATAACATGAGATTATCGACCATGTCAAAATCCTCAATATTCCATTTGTCATTTTTATAAAAGCTATTTCCTACTCGATGTTTATAAAAACTTAAATCAGAAGTGTATAAAGACACTAATTTATTTTTTGCTACTGCATATCCTATTTCGAATGCAGTGCCTGGATCTGCTGAAACTCCTCTGAATGGCTCAATGTTCGCGATTAAGCCATCACACATATCAATTAATTTTGTATTTGAATTATATATATATGATGCATCACTATGTTTTTCATTAGGGGATAAATCCAATTTATTATCCAGTGGGAAATGACCTATTAATCCATGCTCTAAGCACATTGATTTTAATTTTTCTCCATGTTCAATTGCATTATCAAGAAAAACATCTGGTCCAGCTAAATAGACATTATAAACCAATATTCGTATCCTTTTTATCTATGTGAATCTAAGTTATATTTGGCAATCTTTTGAGAGAGTTTCCAAAGATCCTCGTTGATATATCTCAAATCTATAGTCCATCCTTGATAGATATCTGGATGGGTTTCTATCGACTGTAGTTTACCTATTTTAGCTATCGTATCATTTATAAATGAGTCGTCACGATATCTTCCCAATAGTCCTAGTCCGAAGTCATTTCCTTTCCACTCAACACCAATTACTTTTCCGAATAATGGGAAAGTTCTTTTCCTTTTAGGTCGTAAATCTACTTTATCGTGTTCTAGTGGTACTGTGTTATCAGGGATTCCTAGTATAAGTTTCCATTGGGGTGGAGTTCTATCACTTCTACTTCTGTACGTAATATTTGCCCATTTAATTGGTCCTTCAATAATTTCAACAAATCCAATTGATTTTGTAATCCAGCTAGTTTCTAACTTTCTTTCAACTTCATATTTGTATTGATCCCATATTTCGATAGGATTAGCCTTATTTCCCCATGATGTAATCAATTCAGCTAATATTTCAGAATTTCTCCAATCATTATATGATTTGGTGTTTTTTTGTTTTCTATAATGGATTGTTCCAAAAATAATAAGAGATATTAAAATTGTAATTCCCAAAAATGACCATAATATAGATATAATACTTTTGCTTTTATCAGAATCAGTTAAATCTTGTTCTTCATGTATTTTATATAACCAATTTTTCTTTGTTTGGTAGTCTTCTTTTGTCATTTCACCAGATTGCAAATATGAATCCAGTTCTTTGAGTTGATTATTAATTTCCTTTTCTGAAAAATGATTAGCTGAAATTAATTGTGGTAATATGAAAAGTATACCCAATATTGAAAATATAACAGTTTTTGTAATTGTGATGGTTGTTATTCTTTGCATGATCTTTGCTAAAAAAAAAGAGCAGTTCAAAACTGCTCTTTTTTAAATTCTTAGTTTTTAAATCCTTACTTTTCAACTATCAATAGTGGTGTAGAAGCAGTTATTCCTGATTCTGTAGTAATAACTATTGAATATAAGCCTGCATCTAATGTAATTGGGTTTGCAGTTCTTACTTCTTGTTTAAAAGTACCATTATCTCTGATAGTAAAATCTGTATCATTTCTTCGTACTAATGCTGATTGTAATCCTGAAGGCCCAATCGCCTCTGCTAAGAAAACCTCTCCTGCAGGGAATCCAGATCCATATATCACTATCTGTGGTGAGTATTGTGCGGGCTCTACTATTACAGGTTGAAGATTTGAAACGTCGCCATTTTCGTCAACAACTGTTGCAACAATTGAAACTGGTAATGTATCACCAACTTCACCCTTTGCACCATCTGCTCCAGCTGCACCAGCAGCACCATCGACACCAGCAGCACCTTGAGGTCCTTGAGGACCAGGAGCGCCTTGTGGACCAGGGCCACCTTGACTTCCTTGAGGACCAGCAACACCTTGTGCTCCCGTTGGTCCGTCAGATCCGCATGCTAATATGAACAAGAACAATGAAGATACAAGTGATAAGGCAACTAATCTTTGCTTATTTTTTAGTATTTGCATTATTAACTCCTGCAATTTCTTTCAGTAAATTTATTCTGCTGCTTCTACTATTATGATAGGAGCACATGCAGAAACTAATGAAGGAGATGCTGTAGCACAAACACTATACAAACCAGCTGGTGTTGCATCAGCGTTTTTCTTTTCTCTTTCCATTTTTGTTGCGAATGTTCCATTTGCAGCAACTGCATCGTCTCCACCTTTATTCTTTAGAGCGATACCACCTCGTTCATTAATCATTTCAATGATAAGGAATTCACCAGCAGGGAAACCAGAACCGTAGACTTGAACCTTAGGTTGGCTTGTTCCTGCTGTTAGAACTGGAGGTATTTCACCTTGTTCTAGACCGGATGCAATAACAATCACGCTTGCACCAGTTTGTGGACCTGTATCACCTTTAGCACCATCGGCACCTGTAGCACCATCGGCACCTGTAGCACCAGCAGCCCCTGCAGCACCTGGAGCACCTTGTTGTCCTTGAGCACCAGCAGAACCAGCAGGTCCTTGAGCACCTGCAGCACCTGCAGCACCTGCTTCACCAGCAGGTCCGGCACAAGCAGCCAATAAGGCAATACTCATTATTGTTGCAATGAATCCTAAATTTAGAGTTTTATGTTTGAAGCTCATATGTACTTCCTCCGAGCATAAAAGAAGATCCGATGTTTTATCATCGATCTAAATCAGTTTATTAAAAGTAAATCCTTAGATTTGTTAATATCCTTAGACAATCATAGGCACCTAGATATTATATGTCAAGTGTATCTGGCAACTTTAAGAACATTAGTTTTTATTTTTTTAAATTATGTGCTCTATTTAATATTGTTTGATAAAATATTTTTTTACACAATTTAAGGCTTATATTTATTCTTTATAAATCAATTTACGCTATATCCACCATCTACAACTATTGATGATCCTGTGATGTAATTTGAGGCACTGGAAGCGAGAAATATTGCAGCTCCAGCCAAGTCTTCAGGAATTCCCCATTTGCCGAGTGCAATTCTTTCACTGACTTTTCTATATCTTTCCGGATCATTATTTGGCATCCCACTAGTTAAATTCGTAGTAATCCAGCCTGGTAATATAGCATTTACATTTATATTATCTTTTGCCCAACCTACTGCCAAACTTTTTGTTAATTGGACTATACCTCCTTTTGTAGTGGAATATGAAGGTACAACTCCAGAACCAAAAATTGAATACATAGATCCTATATTAATAATTTTTCCTGATCCTTGTGATTTCATATGGGGGTAAACTTCTTTTGAAAGCCAATATACACTATTTAAGTTTAAATCCATTATATATTGCCAATCTTTGTTAGTTATATCTTCTGGACTGGATCGTAACGCCGTTCCAGCATTGTTTACAAGTATATCTATATGCCCATACTTATGAATAACTTCACTTACTAAAGGATTGATCTGCGACTGATCAGTCATATCTATTTCTAAAGACATAGTTTCAATGTTTAATGTGGATAATTCTTCGCATGTTTGTTTACTAACTGTTTTATCACGAGCCGCAATAACTATTTTAGCCCCATATAACCCTAAGCCTTTAGCAATACCTTTACCAATACCTTTATTTCCTCCGGTTATTAAGGCCACTTTACCTGATAAGTTGAATAAATTATCTAAATTCTGATTCACCATTTTCTCCTTAGGTAGTATTTGTATTACTTAATAGTTGTTGTATTATCTTTTGTATGAAGCGAAAGAATTTTACAATAGATAATACTCTTGATTTTTCGACCCTAGATCTTTCAGCAAAGTCTAACGTCCTAAATAGGTATTTGAATACAATATTTCAAGGTGATATTTGTAATTCTATACTTACTTTAGATGTTTTTCATCAGGATGATAGTCAGTCCATCTCACTTTTGTATGACTATATGATGATTACTGATGCTGTGATTTCACATATTGAAAAAGAGCCAGATAAGTTTTTGTTAGTTGATAATTTAGATAGTTTAGATGAATTTAAAAATAATGTGACATCAATAATCCTTTCGTACACTAACCCTGCTTTTCTTTCTAGCCGTCCTGAAATTATTAGACAAATGTATCGATTAGGATTTCGTGCGCTAACGTTAAAAAACAATTCAGAAGTAGGAGAAAATAATGCCGTTGTTATAAATGAGGAAATAATAAGTGAAGCGAATCGATTAAACATGATAATAAATTGCAGTGGATTTGATCACGGTCTTTTTGATTTATCAATAAATTCCAACCTTATACTATCTAATATAGGATGTTACTCTATATGTCCCAATCCTAGAAATATTTCAGATAATAGTCTTGAAAAAGTAAAAGAAAGAAATAACCTGATTTCTTTGAGTCTGGATGATTTTTTTCTGTCAAAAACATATTTTGGAGAAGTAACTAAATTACGAGAAATTGCTGAATGGGAAATTAAATATTTAGAGGTTGAATACACCTTTGATTCTCCTGAACTTGAATTAAAAAAACAAGAAATTTATGAAAAGTTAAAAAACAATATAATGGAGATGCAATCTGTTGATATTTCATTCAATTATTTATTGGATCATATTTCTCACATTAATAAACTGATTGGCACAGATAATATTCATCTAGCGAGTGGTTTGGGTGAAATTATTACTGATAATCATACAAAATATAACAATTTAGATGAAATAATTGACATTTTGATTCAAAAACTTTTATCAGCAGGTTTTAGCAGTGACGACATAGAAAATATGCTGACTGGGAACATGATAAAATTCATAACTAGAAATAAACATTAGGAGATAAATTAATGGAAGGTATTATTGGTATTGATGAAATAAATAAAGTCTTAGATGTTGCAGATGAATTAGGATTTAATCGGGAACAGGTTCGTATTGAATTAACCAAAGAAGATCCAGGGGTAGTAGAAGTTATTGATGGAGGAAGTTTTAGTCAGTTTAAAGAAATAATTAATATTACTGTTCCTGAAACAATCTCAATTGATATTTGGCTCAAAGAATTACGAGAATTACTAACTAAACTAAATAATGGGTAATAGAAACTTATTACCCATTATTTACATTTTGTTGAATAGTATTTTACCTTTTTATACCAGATAGACCATTTTGTATACCTTGTGTAGCCCAACCAGCCCAAGGCATTGTAAAAAACTTAAACCCTTTTTCTACATAAAAATTAGGATCCATTCCAGGGGGTATAAAATACATACCTGGGACTACACCATGCTTATTACACGCAGCAACTATTTTATCTAAGCCTTTCTGGTAAGTGTCGCTTGGATAATCAATGGCAACTTCTAATTCTATTGAAAGATCTGATGGTCCTACAAGTAGTACATCTATCCCATCAACACTAAGAATTTCATCTATATTATTCATAGCTACATTTGTTTCAATCATTGGGATAATTACTAACTGTTCATTAGCCATATCAAGATAATTTCTATAATCTTGACTAGTCATAGTATCTCTGGGTGTGGATGCACTGTATTCACCCCATTCTCCTCTAACGCCTGCATTACTTCTTGTACCTAAAGGGTAATACCTGCATGAACGTACAAGATACTCTGCTTCTTCTTTTGTATTTACCATTGGTGCAATAATTCCACGAGCTCCTGCGTCTAGAGCATTAAGAATTAAATCTTCACGATTCTGACCTACACGAATAACAGGGGTGGCTTTTGCACCTTTCATTACCTGAACAGATGGTATTAGTTGTTTAACATCAAAAGGAGAGTGTTGTGTATCAAACAGTAAAAAATCAAATCC
>CEQU01084422.1_pt1 | contig 12606 bp, 6 predicted proteins | sample 531031 | NCBI WGS metagenome assembly CEQU01 (sample SAMEA2621216, study PRJEB7988) | marine metagenome | isolation source: saline water (ENVO:00002010), including
TTGATCGGCTGGCCAAACAAGGGGTAAGCTTTACTAATGCCCACTGCAATGATCCAATCTGCGCTCCATCGCGATCTAGCATGCTCACTGGACTCTATCCGCAGACTTCCAGTCTGTACTGGTTTGAAGACTACCGAGAAAATGCCGTACTAAGTCGATCCAAAACACTGACGGAACATTTAGCAACGAACGGATATGACGTTTATAGCGTCGGAAAGATCTATCATGGCAATCAGGATCCCAAAGGGTTCTTTGCTAGCAAAGGCCCCGGCGGAAACATTGGACCCTGGCCATGGGATGGAACAAAAGCGACGCAGCGAGGGCTTATTCCGCACCCTCAACAAATGTTTTTCTATGCCGATGACGCCGATCCGGACATGGACTACAAATGGGAACACACCTTTGGGCCCCTTTCTCTGATTCCTACGTACCCGGCTGACAAAGCCAATGGCATCCCCGGCTATAAAGGTTGGAGGTTATCAGGAAAACCATGGCGATATGTATCAGACGAAAATCGTGACGCCATGCCCGATGAAATGAACGCCCAATGGGCTTCTGAGATCCTAAACCAACAAAACCTTGATAAGCCCTTTGTCCTCTTCACTGGTTTCAGCCGAACACACACTCCGCTGTACGCTCCGCAAAAATACTTCGATAGGTTCCCGCTCGATTCCATCGAGATTCCCAAGGGATATAGGGAAGGTGATTTGAAAGACTGTGCACCCAGTCTGGCAAATACCAGTCTCTATGCTTTCCGTAGATATCAGATGCTATTCAAACACAAGGATCGCCCTCAACTTTTCAAACAATGGCTGCAGGCATACATGGCCTGTGTGGCCTTCATCGATGATCAGGTAGGTACCGTACTCGATGCATTGGAAGCAAGCTCCCACGCCGACGATACGATTGTCATTCTCACTAGCGACCATGGTTTTCATGTGGGAGATAAAGAATCAATCTACAAGCAAACACTTTGGGATAGCGGAACCCGCATCCCGTTGATCATCTCCGGACTTGAAGGGATGCCTCAGAACGTCATTTGTAAAAAGCCGGTCTCACTGATTGATATCTATCCGACTTTCATTGATTTCTGTGAACTACCGGAAGATCCTCATCAAGGACGGTCAGGGTATCCTCTCGATGGCCACAGCATTAAGCCTCTTATCCTCAATCCAAAAGCCGACTGGTCCGGCCCGAATGTTGCCATTACAGCCTTGCCCGGAAAAGATCACAGCCAGCACCGTGAACACATTGGCACCCTGTACCCTCACTTTTCAGTTCGTTCTGAAGACTGGCGGTACAGCTTAACATCGGACGGACAGGAAGAACTTTACCACTATCCAAATGATCCTTATGAGTTTACAAATCTGGCAAATAAACGAGAATTCGCCGACATCCAGGCTGAACTCAAAAAGCAACTCATCGAATTACGTGATGGCCCCCTTTGGGCAGAGGTCGATGCCTTACCTGAAAATAAACTGTCAGGTTTCGAGTTAATGGCAGAAGTCAAAGGGGAATCCATCATTCAGCTAGGCGAAATCGAAGTTGCGAAGATCATTACAAAACAACGTGCTTCCGTTCGTATTCGTGCTGCTGGTAATCGCTGTCAGGTTTGGATGAATAACCGGGTCTACGCCGACGAGATATTTGATCAGGCTTTAGCGCCCGGTAAAATCACTAGTTCTAATAAGAACTTGCGAGATATCAGAATTCGCAAACTATAAATAAAAAAATCTAGATGACTATGAGAAATCAATCGATTAAACGGCAGTTCTGGCTCTCGGTCTTGGCAGTGCCTCTGGCATTCTGTTTGCAGGCAATCTGCGCTGCGCAACAAGTCGAATTTGAAAGCGACATTGCTCCGATCTTGAAGAATCGCTGCTGGGATTGTCACAACGCCGAAACTCAGGAAGGAGAATTGAGACTCGACAGATTACAAGGCATACTCAAGGGAGGGGGCTCGGGAATTGCAGCCGTCGTCCCTGGCCAGCCTGAGCAGAGTTACCTGATTGAGGTGATTTCTCATCTCGATCCCGATCTCAAGATGCCTCCTGATCAGGATAAAATCCCCGGCAAAGAAATCGATCTGTTAAAGCAGTGGATCAAAGAAGGAGCTAAGTGGCCCGGCCAGCAGGGAATTACCAAAGGTATCCAATCAGACCACTGGTCATTTCAGCCCGTGGTTCGCTCGGAGATCCCGAAAACCAATGGGCGTTATAATCCGATCGATGCATTCTTATTGGCTTCCCTTAAAGAACAGGGACTCGAGTTTTCAAAACCTGCAGAAACAACTGCACTCTTGCGTCGTGCTTCCATCGTCCTCACGGGCTTAATGCCAACTCCGGAAGAGACTGCTGCATTTCAGGCATCCTGGAAACAAGACGCTGAAAAAGCATATGCCAATTTGATTGACCGGCTTATGAGTAGTCCACACTTTGGTGAACGATGGGCACAACACTGGCTAGACGTCATTCGCTGGGCAGAAACGAATGGTTCGGAAGCAAATCTTTATCGCAAGAATGCTTGGGTATACCGCGACTACGTTGTGCGGGCATTCAACGAAGATAAGCCATACGACCAATTCATACGCGAGCAAATTGCTGGGGATTCACTAGGTTCCGGCGAAGCCACGGGTTTTCTTGTTTCCGGCCCTCACGTTCCCGCCGCCACGGTAGGCCGGGAGCCCGCCGCTATCCGTCAAGCACGCGCTGATCGCATGGACGAAATCGTTCAAACCGTCGGCGCCTCCGTAATGGGTGTTACGATTGGTTGTGCCCGATGTCATAACCATAAATTCGATCCAATCTCACTAAAAGATTACTATGCACTTACGGCTATCTTTCAGGATCTGGAATTCGGTGGTCGGCAACCGGAATTTGCAAATGATCATCCTCTCAAACGCCGGGGCGATGAATTACTGGCACAAATTGATGAACTCCGTAAAGACCTTCGGGGCTTCGGAGGCTGGGAAGAAGATTGGGGTGCTTATCGGGAAATGCACTTCCCGGCAGTGAGAACCAGGGCGGTACGACTTCGGTTTAAAACAACCTATGTCGGACTGGACGAACTCGAGATCTACGGGCCCACGAATATTGGAAATAATTTTGCCTTACCAATCAATGGCACAAAATTGTCTGGATTCCCTGAAGCCGGAATTGAAAACAGGAATCCACTGGAGCGTGTTACCGATGGCGAATATGGCACCATGGCCTGGCGCGCTCGCGTCGCTAAAGATGCGGAACAATATCCCTCCATTCAACTCGACTTTAACGAGATAAGACATGTCGACCGCCTAAGAATCAGTAGTAACCGCGAATACTATTATGACACCGACTATCTGGAACGCATGCCGACACTGCCGAGATATGAGTTCGACCTTGATTACCAAAAGGACGATGGTACCTGGCAACCTTGGGTTGGAACCTGGTATGTGAACAAAAAGCTCAACGAAAAGCATCCTGAGCGCCAAAAAACCATCCAACGTGTTCAAAACTTGATCTCAAGATTCTCTGTAGAAGGTCCTCAACCAAGCTTTGTTGGGCGATTTATAGAGCCTGAGGTTACCCATGTCTTACTGCGTGGCAGCCCCGAAAGCCCACGCGATGAAGTGAATCCAGCAGGTATCGAACTATTCCATGGTGAACTGGGTCTGACCTCAAAGACTCCCGGAGCTAATCGACGGATCGCTTTTGCGAAGTGGCTCACTGGGGAACAAACCCCGTTAACAACACGCGTGATGGTCAACCGTATTTGGCACCATATCTTTGGGACCGGAATTGTCGCGACGACCGGAGACTTTGGTAGTGCCGGAGCGATGCCGACACATCCCGAATTACTCGAATGGTTGGCTGCCGAATTTCTGGAACCCACGCAAGATGAAAATGCCCCTGATTGGTCAATGCATCACATGATGAGAATGATGGTCATGTCAAAAGCATTCCGGCAATCAAGCACTCCAAATCAAAAGGGACTGACCAAAGATGCTAATGCCCGTTTACTGTGGAGATTCCCACCGAAGCGAGTCGAAGCAGAAGTTATTCGAGACTCGATCCTTCGTGCGTCCGGAAAACTGAATGAGGACATCGGTGGCAAAAGCTATCGAATACACAATGAGAAGAAAACCTATGCTCAGTGGGAAGTGGTCGACAACCATGGTCCACACACCTGGAGACGCATGCTATATCAAGAAAGAATGCGTCGAGTCGATGATGGGATTTTTACCGCCTTTGACTTCCCGGACTGCGGACAAGTGAGAGCCAGGCGACCTGTATCAACCACACCGCTACAAGCCTTAAATCTACTCAATAGTCCGTTTGTCATTGAGCAAACTCAATTCATTGCACAACGTGCCTTGGTTCTGGCTGAGAACGACCAGGAAGCGGCCGTCAAAAATTGCTTTGAGTTAATTCTAGGACGCTTACCCGTCGCGGAAGAACTCACTGTTTGCCTACAAATCATCGAGCAAGGAGATCTCTCCTTGGTTTGCCGTGCTTTGCTTAACTCCAATGAATTCGCATTTCTGCCGTAAGGTGTGACCGCTCCACGCAATCTACACTAACAAATACCATTATGAGTAATCCTGAAAACTTATCACTGCTTGGACAACGACTCCTCAACCGTAGGAACTTTCTCGGAACTGCCGGATTGTCGGCCTCCGGTCTTGGATTAGCAAGCATATTAAACACTGACGGTCTTTTAGCGGATGTACCAAAAACTGCAGGCGGGAAAAAGCCAATCCGGCCATCGATTAACCCCCATAACCCCTACGCAGGACGCGAAGCCCACTTCGATGTGCCTGCTAAACAGGTATTGGTAATTTATCTGCCCGGCGCAATTAGCCACGTCGATACATTCGATTACAAACCCGCCCTCGGGAAACTACATGGACAAAAACCACCCAACCTCCCGAAAGTTACTTTTGAAGGGCCTTCAGGTAACATTGCGAAACCATTCTGGGACTTCAAGCCTCATGGCGAAACCGGTAAAATGGTTTCAGATCTACTTCCTCATCTTGCTCAACAAGTAGACGATTTCTGCTTCGTCCATTCGATGACTACGGAGACAAGTGCTCATCCCCAGGGCGAGAATTTCATGAACACAGGCTTCACAATGGAAGGTTTTCCTTCCTTTGGTTCCTGGGTGACCTATGCACTCGGCACGGAAGCTCAGGAATTACCTGCCTTCGTCGCAATCAATGATCCTCGCGGATTAGCTCGAAGCGGTAAGAACAACTTCGGTAATGGCTTCCTACCTGCCGCATTTCAGGGAACAGACTTTAATGCCAAAAACCCACCGAATAACCTGCATCGCCCGAGGGAACTATCAGCCAGGGCTGATCGTGGAACCCTGGATCTACTAAAGCATCTGAACGCCCGTCACCTAGAAAAATACCCTGACGATGCTAATCTAGCCGGAAGAATTGCCAGCTATGAATTGGCCGGACGCATGCAAATATCCGTCCCTGAAATCATGAATTTGGCTGATGAGACAGAAACCACACTCAACGCGTATGGTATTGAAGGTGGTTCAGAATTACGTGGGCAATATGCCCAAAACTGTATCCTGGCCCGCCGGCTACTGGAGAAAGGAGTCCGAGTCGTTCAACTGTTCAATGGAAGTGATCCGTCAGGGGGAAACGGCGTCACGAACTGGGACTCGCATTCGAATATTCTTAACACCCATGCCATGCAGGCTGAAATTATGGATCAACCTACCGCAGCATTACTCGCTGATCTGAAACAACGAGGCATGATGGAGAACACGCTGGTAGTCTGGGCCACCGAATTCGGACGTATGCCCTTCCTGCAATCCAACGGGACAGGAAGGGATCATAACCCAAATGCCTTTACCTGCTTCCTGACCGGAGCAGGTGTTAAACATGGCTTTAGTTACGGAGAGAGTGACGAATTCGGATTTAAGGCCGCGGTCGACAAAACAACCGTCCATGACTTCAATGCGACACTACTGCACCTAATGGGATTAAACCACGAACGACTCACCTTTTATCACAATGGCCTCGAACGACGGCTTACCAACGTACACGGCCATGTGATCAAAGAGGTCATTGCATAGAAAAGACTCGTTATTCTTCCGCTTGGAGCAACTTCACCATCGCTTTGCCCATCGCTTCACCAATGTTCATATAAGTCTCCGCATTACTGCCATAATGGCTATTCGATGCACCACCCTGAGAGAGTGGATGACTGTAGACGGAAGCTACGTTGCCTTTAAATTCTTTGTATTTGCCGGTCTCGCCATCCACAGCAAGCTGTCCGTCGAGAATCTGGCGTTCTGCGCCTTTGGAATCCTTAGAAGTTTGGCCCAGTGTTGCACAAACAAATTTTGCATCCGGAGCATCAAAATCCTTGCGGAGCTGGTTGATTAGATGGACCAAATTCTGTTCATACCGACTGGCATGCCCGGAGTTGTAACGATCCTTGTCACCTTGCCACCAAAAGAAACCTGCAATTTCATATTCTTTGGCTTCCGGATAGTACTTATCCAGTTCTTTCAAAACTTGTTTCGCTCGTGCGACATCACCATCATATTGCATCCCGGCATACCAGTTGATAGGTTCTGCTTTTGTTCCAACCTCCCATTTCAACGGTGATTCTTTATAAGCTGCATAATGGAACTTCTTACCTTTCTCCTCGTATTCAAATGAAGGACTTCCCGGTGGTAACAAATCCCACCCCAAACTGCGGTTCCCAATGCAGCTCTTAAGCAACAATACCGGAGCATCGGTTACTGCACCCAAGTAATGACCAATACCGACTTCGGGGCCAATGCGACCACCCTTAATCGTAAGGAACTCATTATTGAATTGGCGAGCCCCACCAGTACCACTGCCCATCACTCGAACATTACGAACATCCTGACGCGTCGTCCAATTCCCTTCGTCATCAATCAGATAGGGATAAAGATCCTTGTCTTTTACTGCATGTTCCAAAGATCCATCACCACCTGTTACTTTGCCGAACCCGAGCATATTGGATTGGCCAAGTAAAATGTAAACCTGTACTGGTTTCGTAATATCAGCAGGCTTACCATCAGGATCCGGTAACGTTTCCTGAGAATGAACATTTACCGATTGCAAAGAAAATACAATCAACCCAAGCAATACAATATGTCTTTGGCTCATCATTTCTGTTTGTTCCTTAAAAGTATTCCCGATTCCTCAATTGAAGAGATTCTCGACCAACGAGTAGAATAGATATTTATCTATTTCCTACTTATATCATATTACTTTACGGCCTAACCCACCCCCCATGAGAATAGTTTTTATAATCTTCATCGCTACGCTCTCTAGTGTTTCCACGGCAAAAGCCAACGAAACAGTAGAACCGTTTGCGGTTCCGGGGCCAATTCAAAGAATTCTTCAACAAAGCTGTCTTCATTGCCATAACGGTGAAACCTCCGAAGGACAGATACGGCTTGATAGCCTTAGCGAATTACAGCACACCGAACGTCTCGAACTTCTCAACAAAGCTCAGGACCAACTCTTCTTTGGCTTGATGCCCCCCGAAGAGGCAGAGTCTTTAATGCCCCAACAACAAACAGAGCTTAGGAATTGGCTCCGCGCGGAACTTCAGGCTCACAATGCCTCAAAGCTAGACGATAAACTGCTTTATCCATCTTATGGAAATTATGTGGATCATGATGCTTTGTTTGTAAGATCGGCATTAGAACCCGCGTTTACGCCGGCTCGTCGATGGCTGGTGAGCCCTCAAATTTTCCACCATCGTGTCATGGATATATTCCAACTCACTGATCGCGAAAGGACGGGGTACGCCACACGAAGCTTCTTCGGAGTTACGAATCCATTCATCCTGCCGGATCATTCAGGCGTACGGGACTATTCCATCACCTCACTAGATGGTGGGCACCTGCTAGTAATGCTCAAAAATGCCCAATGGATTGCCAGCAAGCAAATCTTTGCTGCTGAAAACAAAGGGAAAGATCGTAATGCTATTATCTATTCGAACAATCAGGACCGTTGGTTCCCTCAAGTCACACCCATCGAGTTTGAGGAGATCATTGTCAGTGTTACCGAACCAACGGAAGACCAATTTCTGGCTGCTATTGTAAAACAGTTCCAGTTGGTACTACGACGACCTCCATCTACCGAAGAGCAGACGGCGTATCTGGAACTCATCAAATCAACGACTCAATTGGCCGGGAAAACCGAAGGCCTGCGTCAAATGCTGGTTACCGTTCTTCTGGAGTCCGAGTTTCTTTATCGACTTGAGCTGGGAAGAGCTAAAGAAGATACACATGGTCGCCGTCAATTAACACCTCACGAAGCCTCCTTTGCTATTTCCTATGCCTTAGGTGACCGGGGACCTGATGACACGTTACTTGAAGCTGCTCAGGAGGGGCGTCTGGAAACCCGAGAGGATTTCAAACGAGAAGTAACTCGGCTCCTAGCTGATGAGAACTACTACCGTGGCCAAATCGACTCAACACTCAATGGTAAACATTATCAATCCGATGTCGTATCTCATCCAAAGATCATTCGCTTCTTCCGTGATTTTTTTGGGTACACCGGGTCGTTAAAAATTTTCAAAGACGTAAAACGTAGCGAAGGAAAATACCAAAACCCAGGCCGTGGTACTCACGGCACACCGGGCTGGCTCACTTATGAAGCTGATCGAATTGTGACCTACCACGTTGAACGTGATGAGGATGTCTTCAATTCCCTGCTAACATCAGACAAGTTCTTTGTCTACTACAACATGCCTCAAGAACAGGGGGATCAACTACTACGGGAATGGCAGGAAGTCTATGAGCACTTGAAAGATACTGCCTGGAAGACCCAGCCCGAACGAGTTTTAGAAGAGAATCTGGAGTTTCTCAAAGAACGTAAAGGGATGCGAATCATGGATAACTCCCGGCCGGGTGAACTTGTCAACCATATGCATTTCTTCGCCGAGTCATTTGGGCAGGGTAGAAAACCGTTCACGAGAATCCCCTGGTCACACGGATACACCTATCACCACTCACCTTTTTACAGCTTGCCGCCGACGCCAAGTATCGGCCGATATGGAAGTTGGAAGTCGACGCGTTACGAAGGTGATCGAATTGAATTGAAGTCATTTTGGGATTATCCCACGGAACAACCTTTCACCATTGAGAACCGGAAAGGTATTTTGACGCATCCAGCCTGGCTCATTGCTCATTCAACGAACTTCCATGCAGACCCAATTCGTCGAGGCCGATGGATTAGGGAGAAGCTACTAGCCGGGCGTGTACCGGATGTACCAATCACCGTTGATGCTCAGGTTCCTGAAGACCCCCATCATACATTCCGTGAACGAGTTGAAATGGTTACGCAAGGCAATGAATGCTGGAAATGTCACAAAGAAATGAATCCACTCGGTTTTGCTTTTGAAATGTACGATGACTTCGGCCGTTTCCGGACTGTCGAAAAACTGGAGCATCCCGAAAACCTTATTAAAAGTGGCGATGGCAAGGGCACATTTGATGTCTATAAAACAACGCCTGTTGTTACCTCTGGTTCACTTACTGGTACCGGAACGGAAGAGTTAGACGGAGCGGTGGATAACGCGCTCGAATTAATCGATCGATTAGCACAGTCTGACCGAGTGCGACAATCCATTATTCGTCATGCGTTTCGCTTCTATCTGGGACGCAACGAGATGTTATCCGATGCGAAGACGCTGCGGGACGCTGACAAAGCTTATCTGAGCAGTGGAGGAAGCTTCAAATCGATCATCATTTCACTGCTAACATCCGATTCATTTATATATAGAAAGTAACCTGCCAGTTGTTCTGACAGGGTAAACTTAGTTAATAAACACATTATGCCGTATTCAAAAAGACAACCAATGGACTCACGACGCGACTTCTTAAAGACAAGCCTCTTCGGTATCGGTGCCAGCGCCTTAATGAATCCACAATTAAGTTGGGGTTCGGAAGATAAGCCACCAATGCGGTTCATCTTTATGCACCGGGGTAACGGTCTTTGGCCGCGGGTAATGGTTCCACCAAGCTTCGACGAAACTCTTCAAAAGAAAGAGCAGCAAAAGAGTGCTTACGAAGTAGATCTGAACGGTCACGAATTACCAGAATGGATGGCGCCGCTAAGTAACCATGTCGATAATCTGACAATTCTTCAGGGTTTGTCGGGTAAAATGTGTACCGTTGGTCACCACTCATGGTCCTCTTCTTTGGGGGTTTATAAAGCGAATGAACGCGTGAGCTCTATTAAATGGGCAACCGTGGACTTTGAATTAGCAAAGCTATTTCCCTCTCCGGTAGAACACCTTGAGCTGGCCTGTTTCCCCTTGGGTGGTGGCAACGCGCGTGGAAGCTTGGATGGCATCGCAACTGGTTTTTCTGCGCGTGGCCCTCAACAACCTAACTATGCTTTTGGTTCTCCACGCATTGCAATGGAAGAGTTGTTTAAGTCCGTATCAAAGGATCAGGCAACTCAGGTACAGTATCAACTTGATCGCATGGTTTTGGAATTTGCTGCTCGAAATGAAGGTGCTACCGCCAGGACTCTGGTGAACGCAGAGAAGAATAAAATACAAAACTACGCAAATTCGATCGAAGCAATTCGAGAACGCAGCCGCAAAGTCGATGCCATGGCTGAGACTATTCGCAAACATGTTCCACAACTCGATCCAAAGTACCTTGAGGCTGATATTAGTACATTTGACCGACAAATCGGTCACGCCGAAGTGCTTCTGGGAGCTCTGATTTCGGGTCTGACCAATGTCGTTGCATTTACTGTCGATGAATTGGGACATGCCTATACAGGTATTACCGGGATCGAAGGTGCCACTGTGAATATGCATGATGTGGGGCATGGCAAAACAATCGCCGGTGTCGAAGCTGCCGAGATTCGAAAGCGTTGTCGTACTCATCACATGAAACTCGTCGATACCATCGTTCAGCGATTAAAGAGTGTTCCTGAAGGTGATGGAACAATGTTTGATAATACCATGCTGCTCTACTTCCCTGATGGTGGAGAGACTCATCACAGCCACGGTTACGAATTCCCATTCGTGATTTTGGCTGGTGATAACACCAGACTAAATATTGGCCGGCGTTATATCCGTTTGCCGAATTATGGTGATGCCGGTCACAAAACGTTAGGAAATTTCTATACGACGCTATTAAATGCCTACGGTAATCCGATCGAGCACTACGGTGCATTGGATGTAGGCCTGAATGCCTACGGTATCGATCAAACCGGTCCCATGACAAAACTAATGGGATAGAATTGAGTACCTCTAACTCAAACGGCTGAATGTTCTTATTGTTTCTAACTTGATCGCTTGTTTTAACGGGATGGTTTTTTTTAAGAACCAGCGGTGTTACTAAAACCACAAGAACAAAATGCAGCCCGTGGGGCATATTTGATTCTATAATGAAATGCATCCTTCTGTATGTGAACTCATTTCATTAAGAATCTAAAGTAATGCGTATCCTTCTAACTCTCTTACTACTGCTCACCTCGGCTAACTGTTTTGCAGACCCTATTAAGGTCGCGGTGTTTGACGGGGAAGGCGTTGGTAAAAGTTGTACAAACTTAATCACTGCCCTCACCAAATCTGGAAATACTGATTTCAAACTTACACGTATCACAACACCGGAGATTTTAGATGGCGGGTTATCGCAAGTCGACGTTTTAATTCATTCGGGTGGAAGTGGTAGTAAACAGGGCAATGATCTTGGCGAGGAAGGCCGCAAGATAGTCCGTCAATATATCGATCAGGGGGGTGGTTTTTTGGGGGTCTGTGCCGGGGCTTATCTTGCAACCAACGACTATAGTTGGTCGCTTAACCTTATCGATGCCAAAGTACTCGACCGAAAACACTGGGCACGCGGTATGGGGACTGTGCAATTGGAACTCTCACCTTCCGGACAGAAGTTATTTCAGACCGCGGAATCGACTCTGGACATCTATTACGGTCAGGGACCATTGCTTGCCCGAAGAGAATGGGATGACCCTAAAACTCCCGATTATGAAAGTCTTGCGATTTATGCTTCGGAGATTGCTAAGAATGGTGCGCCCAGTGGCATCATGAAGGGAACCTCTGCCGCTGTTCGTTGCAAGTACGGAAAAGGGAAGGTGTTTTGCTTTAGCGCTCATCCCGAACTTACTGACGGACTGCAACACTTAATCCCCACGGTGGTGAACTGGTTAGCTGACGATAAAACAAAATAACATGAAAGTGAATCTCTCCATATGAAGCCTTATTGCTTGTTCTTTTTCTTACTTACAATCTGCCCGCTGCAGGCAGGGGAAGGGACATCTCTGGCCGGAACGAAACCCAACATTATTCTTGTACTAACCGACGATCAGGGGATGGGGGATTTGTCCTGTATGGGAAACGACGTCCTGAACACGCCAAACCTCGACAAATTTCATTCCATGGCAACACGTTTCACTGATTTCCATGTAAGTCCCACCTGTGCACCAACCAGGGCTGCTATTTTCAGTGGACGCCATGAATTTCGTAATGGAGTCACACATACCGTTAAAGAACGTGAAAGAATGGCGCTTTCAACAACTACTTTCCCTCAACTGTTACAAACTGCGGGATATGAAACCGGTATCTTTGGTAAGTGGCA
>CEQU01082795.1_pt1 | contig 12555 bp, 8 predicted proteins | sample 531031 | NCBI WGS metagenome assembly CEQU01 (sample SAMEA2621216, study PRJEB7988) | marine metagenome | isolation source: saline water (ENVO:00002010), including
TTCAGAGAATCGTACATGCATTTAGAGTTGCAATGTTACCTGATACATTTGCAGCTGGTGATGGAGATGGTGATGAGAATACTGCTACTACAGAAAACTTTTTCAACTATCCGAATGTTTTTGAAGTTGAAATTGAAGGCCCAGTTGCAAAACAAATGGAGAGATTTCTACCGATGGTTTGTACTGGTGTTACAGTTACACCAATTGAGAACCCCGACCACATGTTGGCAAAGAGTGATGATGAGTTCTTTTCAGGGTTTACAAAATTAAGTTTAGAATTTACAGAGATTAAGATTATGACTCAAGAAGTATACGAAGATAGAGTTTCACCTGAGAGAGTTAAGGGTATGTTGGGAACAGTTACAGATACAAGTGGTTCTCCAAGTCTGTTTGATTCTACTACTGGAGGTTAATAATGGCTCAAGAATTTTTTAAAAACTTTCCCGAAATGCAATACAAACTTGATAGTGGAAAGATTATCACTATCAAAGACTTCTTTCGTAAATCAAACATACAAGGGACTGCAAGAGAAGCAGTTGTCAATTATACTTACCATGAATTACAAGAAGGTGATAGACCTGATGTAGTTGCATCAAAGTTATATGGTAATGGTGACCTTCACTGGACATTCTTTTTAGTAAATGATTTTAACAACTACTATGATTGGTGGAAAGATCAGATTACATTTGAGAACTATATAAATCAGAAATACAAAGGAAAGTTTTTTGTATGTGACCAATCGACAGATATAGTATCAGCCACAAGTAAATTTCTTTTGGGTGAATCAGTAACAGGAACGAATTCAAGAGGGATTATAATCGATGTCGATCCTACATTTTGTAGATTGGGTGTTGATGTAGAAGTAGGATTCGAAAATCCTATAGCGATAACAGGGTCAACTTCAAACAAAACAGTTACACCTCTCTCTATTATTGATGCAAGAGACGGTGTCGCTTACTACGAAAAAGACGGAGTCAAAAGTACACACTTTGTCAGTGGGTCTACTGCAAAAACTTTGTGGGAAGACGAATACGAAAAAAACGAGAAAAAGAGATTAATAAAAATCATCAAACCATCCATGATTACAGCAGTCGTGAATCAGTTTGAGAAAGTAATGAAATCATGAGTGCGAACTATGCAGCGGGTGAATTCAAAATTGATGCATTCACCTTAGTCAACCAGTACGATGAATCCGTGGACATAACTAACATGGTCATGGGATTCAAACTATTTGAATCTATATTCAATAAGTTTGTTACGGGTGAAGTATCCATATATGATGGTCTACATCTTCCTAAAAACTTTAGAATGACTGGACAAGAATACATTCGTATTGCTTTCAGACAGAAAGAAGGTATCGGAGAAGATGCAGAAACAGATTATGCAATCGATAAAACTTTTAGAGTTTATAAATTAGATAATGTACAGAGAATAGATGAGTTAACTCAAACATATGTTCTTAGAATATGTGACCCTAGAATGTTCTATGCAAGAAGAAAGAGAATCAGTCAAACACTTCGTGGACGATACGATCAGATACTACAGAATGCATTAGTCGATGTTGGTAAATTTAAACCAGCTGAATTTGATGCATGGGAAAAGACTGTTCCTGAGAACAAACAATTCATTTGTCCGAACTGGACTATCGCAGAACTTATAGATTATATCACAAACAATTCTCAAGTAGGAGAAAGTTTTGCATTTAGAAATGGTATGTTCTTTTATCAAACACTGAATGGTGGTTTTAGATTTTTAAGTTTTGATGCAATGACTCAGCTAGAGTTTCCGATTCCTTTTTCATTACTACCAAGAAATGCAGTTGAAACAGATGATGAGAATATCAATGCACCAAAAGGTTTGAACACTGCAATACAAGTATACAAAAAGCCACAAATGTTCGACTCATTACAAGCAACTGTCGGGGGTGCATATGCATCTAGACTAAAGGTTTACGATCCAATAAGAAAACTAGAAGAAGAAAATGTTTACGATTTAAAAACATCGATGGATAAAGGAGACCACATATCAGGATTCCCTATGTTGTATACAGATGACATGGAAAGAGTTCTCAGACCGAATGAGATTGTTGACCCAGCTGTATCACCTACAATTGATGAGATAGATGTGGATATTAATCCCATAGAAGAATTTGATTCTTTAGTTATCAGTGACTATCACAATCAACATTCATTTGATAATGCAGAGAATCTATCAGACCCCGAAGTGTTTGAACCAAGAAAACTAAACGACAGTGGTATATTAGAGAGAAGAGCTCTCTTAGAAATTTTACAACAACATAGAATACAATTAACGATTCCTCTCAGGACAGATTTAACAGTTGGTACGATTATCAAATTACAAATACCAACACCCGAAGTGCCAGGCGAAGGAGATAAAGCAGATAAGGTAAACGATGACAGATATTTAATAACCGATCTTGCAATCAACGGTGACCCACAAGCAAAGACTGGTCTTTTACAACTAGAATGTGTAAAAGAAAGTTATGCAAAGAAAATTGAAGATGCAAGACCACTAGATGAGGGTACACCGCCCGAGGAAGCAGTATGATTGAAGTGATAACATATTTTAGTTTAACATTATTCGCATGGATAGGACTACCCCTATTGTTCATATGGATTTGGAATAAAGGATACTAATGGAATATTTTTACGGGATAGTAGAAGATAGACAAGACCCTCTAAAGGTTGGTCGTGTCCGTGTTCGTATACATGGAATTCATACTGATGACAAACTTCTTATTGCATCAGCTGATTTACCATGGTGTCAAGTTATCCTTCCAACAACTTCTGCTGGTCTCTCAGGATTAGGAACAGGCCACGGACTTGTAGAAGGGTCTACGGTCTTTGGATATTTTAGAGATAAAGCAAAACAAGACCCAATCATTCTTGGTGTTGCAGCTGGTATTCCACAGGCTGGATACAAAGAAGATATTACAGATGCATTATTGACTAGAAGTATTGAGAAGGGATTCAATGACCCAAGAGCATTAACAGTCGATGGATATAAAGACACACCCGAAGCACCAAACCCGACTCAGGATTCAAGAAGAGGTTGGGGGCTTACCACTGCAATGGATACTGCACCTAAGTCACCTGAGACTATTGATGTCAAATATGATAACACAGGTTCGACTATTAAAGAGTTGGAACTTACAGAAGAGATGTTACCATATTATCCTTTATATGTTGATGAATCAGATTACTCCACACTTGCAAGAGGTTCAGTATTAGATCATAAGATTGCAAAACAAACAGATGCAGAGGGTAATGAGGTAGAGATACCCGATGAACAAAAGATACTAAAAGATTTTGTTGATGTGGATTCTGCACCAGTATATCCTTATAATAAAGTAATGCAATCAGAATCAGGTCATGTATTCGAAGTAGACGATACACTTGGTAAAGAAAGAATCAACTTACATCATAGGTCAGGGACATTTCATGAAATACATGCAGACGGTTCTGAGGTTACTAGAATTGTAAACAATAACTATACTGCAATTCTAAAGGATGACAAAGTATTCATAGCTGGTAATACAGATTTACAAGTAGGTTATGGTAATGTAAACATAACAATCGATACAGGTAATGTTGATTTAAAAGTTTTAAAAGGAAATGTAACTGAATTAGTTGCAGAGGGTAATGTAGATTCTACAGTATCAAAGGGTAATGTTACTTCTACTATTACAGAAGGAAACTTCACAGGACAGATCGGTGGAACAACTGATGTGACATCAGAAGGTAAGATAACAATAACAGGTAATAATACAACGGAGATTATATCAGATACAACAATAACGGGTACACTCGATGTAACTAAGGCAACTAAATTACATAGTACATTGAATGTTACAGGTAAACAATCTAATAGTTCTTCTATCACTGCAAGTGGAGAAGTTACAGGTAAGGGTGTTAAACTTTCAACACATACACATAGTGTAGGCGGAAGTGCAGCACCATCGACAGGAAGCCCGAACTAATTGTATAAATAGTATTATGGTCGATTATGTAAAACCCAATAGTAAGAATGTTGCAGTTCCAAATGCTTACAAGGATTTGGATTTAGCATTCACACCACATCCCATAACAGGTGATGTTGCAACTAAATCTGATTCAGATGCAGTTCGTAGGGCAGTCAGAAATATAGTGATGACTAATTACTATGAGAGACCTTTTAAACCAAGTTTAGGTGCAAACATTCGTGGACTATTATTCGAATTAGACACCGATAGAAAATTAAACAGAGCAAAGAGAAGACTTGCAGAAGCCATAGAGGACTTCGAACCAAGAGTTGAAAAAGTTAGATGTGTTTTCCAATCTGAGGGAAACAGTCTAGATGTAACAGTGTTTTATAATATTAAGAATGGTTTATCAAATCAAGAGCTTCAATTTACAGTAAATAGGACACGATAATGGCAGTTAAAAGTTCACAAATAAATGTTACTGATTTAGATTTCGATAACATTGCAGACAACCTCAAGAATTATCTTAAAGGACAAGATACATTCAAAGACTATAATTTTGAAGGTGCAACTCTATCAATCTTGATAGACCTTCTTGCATATGCATCACATATTGGTGCAGTTAATACCAACATTGCAGCCTCTGAGTTGTTCTTAGATTCAGCACAGATAAGAAAGAATGTTGTATCAAGAGCAAAAGATTTAGGATTTGTACCATCTTCTGAGAAAGCTTCTACTGCCAAAGCAAATATAGTTCTCAGAAATGTAAGAAGTGCAGATGGTACAGTTCCATCTACATCTTCTATGATTATGTCTAGAGGTACACAATTTAGAACAACATATGAGGGAGTCAAATACGAGTTTGTATCAGCTTCAACATATACACCTACAGTTGATGGGACTACATTCTCATATAATAATGTTGAATTAGTTCAAGGTACATATGCCCAAGATCAATTTGTATTTGACAGTCAAATTAAAAATGCAAAATATGTAGTATCAAATCAGAGAGTAGATAAACAGAGAATGACTGTAACTATTAACTCAGGTGGTGTATCATCTACTTATGCATTATCGACTGATGTGTCGAACATCGATACAACATCAAAAGTATATTATACTCAAGAGAATGAAGAAGGATTCATTGAGATATATTTTGGTGATGGTACATTAGGTGTGGCATTACTAGATGGAGACCTCATAACAGTTGATTATGTAATCGTTGATGATGTTCATGCAGATGGAGCCAATAGATTTACTCAAGTAGGTGCAATTAACGGATTTACAGATTCTTCAATATCAGTTACAGAAAAAGCATCAGGTGGTGCAGAGAAAGAATCCATAGAATCAATCAAGTTCAAAGCAACAAAATTCTATACATCACAAAATAGACTTGTTACATTGAATGACTACAAAGCAAAAGTACAAGAATACTATCCAAATGCAGATGCAGTTGCAGTATGGGGAGGTGAGGATAATGTTCCGCCTGCATATGGTAAAGTATTTGTTGCACTTAAACCAAACAATGCAGACTATCTATCTGAGACAGAGAAAACTCAGGTAAAGAATAATTTAAACAAACTAAATATGTTGACGGTTAGACCTGAAATCGTAGATGCAGATATAATTAAAATTTTAATCTCAACTACATTCAAATACAATCCTGCTCTAACTACATTAACAGCTGGAGAGTTGTCAACATTGGTCAAAAATACAATCAATCAGTTTGATACAGATAATCTAAATGGATTCGACGCAATCTTTAGACATTCGAATTTAACTAAAACTATTGACGAAGCAGATTCTGCTATCTTATCAAACACAACAAACATCAGATTAAGAAAGAAACTAAATGGAACAGTTTCTACAAATCCAAAAGGGTATACTCTTTCTATGGGTAATGCTCTATTCAATCCACACTCAGGTCACAATGCAGACGCTGGTGGGATTATAACAACAACAGGTTTTAAGGTTGGTGGTGACTCAGTAAATACCCATTACTTTGACGATGACGGGAAAGGTAATCTAAGAAGGTATTATTTATCAGGGTCAACACGAATCTATAAGGACAGTGCAGCTGGAACAATTAATTATTCCACTGGACTTATCACTATCAATGCTTTCATCTTAACCTCTACGGTTAATGCTGATACATCGATAGACTTCACAGTTATACCTTCGGGTAATGATGTCGTTGCAGAAAGAGGTAACTTAATTGATATCTCAATGGACGATGTTAAAGTAACTGGTGAAGTAGACACCATCGCAAGTGGTGAATCGAGTGCTGGGGTCGGGTATACTTCTACCTCAACCAGTAGTTATTAAAATAAATGTATAAAGTGGTCAGGAATCCCCTGAGTAGTTTCCCATTCAATTGGATTATAGGAGGAAAAGAGAATGGCAGATAAAAAAATAACGGCTTTGACCGTAATGAACGGTTCCGAGGTTAGTGGAACAGACATCTTGCATGTCGTTGACGACCCTAGTGGAACTCCCGTAAACAAAAGACTTGCTATTTCAAGTCTTTTTGAAAACATCCCAACTCACTTGGCAATCAATGATGTAGTCACAGTGAGTGCAAATGGATCAATTGCAAATGGTGGTGTTATTGCAGTAGACGCTGATTCAGTTTCAGCTGACCTTGCATTATCACTTCCTGATTCAAGTGATACAGGTGAAATCAAATTCATCGTTGCTGTTACAGAACCAGCAGGTTCTCACAATATAGTTATTACACCATCTAACTTTACTGGTGGTTCAACTATTACATTAGGCACAATTGGTGAATCTGCTACACTTATGTGGTTGGGTTCTTCAAACGGTGGATGGAGTTTAATCTCACATCACGGGGCAACAATAGCCTAATATCATGTCAAGTGATGCTCCAAATATTGACAAGTTATCTGATAGGATAACACAACTTGTTCCTGATTTTGTTCAGGAAGAAGCACCAGTATTTGAGCAATTCTTAAAGGCATACTATGAATTCCTTGAGGCTGAAGTCTTGGTACTCCAGTCTCAGGGAGACATAGATGAGTTTCTTTTAGAAGATGACCAAGGTAAACTTCTAGTTGAAACTGCAACAGTTCCAGCAGCCCCTGATGCTGAGACTTCAAAATTAATTTTAGAACAAGAGAAAGCTCCTTTTGCAAAAGGTGAGTATATTGTAGGTTCTAAAACAGGGACAGTCGCAAAAATAAATGTTATCAATGGTGATACATTTTATACCTCTACAATCCATGGAAAAGGTTTTGATAGTGGTGAGACTGTAACAAGTAGGCAAGGTGGACAGACTGGTGTAGTCAAATCATTCAAACATAATACCATACTTGCAAACAATAATCTTTTAAATTACTCAGATGTAGATAAAACTACAGAAGAGTTTTTAGATTATTTCCAAAAAGATTTCATACCATCGTTAGACCTAGACGAAACACAGGATGCAAGGTTAACGATAAAGAACATACATGACCTTTATCAAAAGAAAGGTACTAAAGAATCAGTCCAGTTCTTACTTAGATTATTATATGGACAAGATGCAGAGATTAGATATCTGATTGATGAGACAATACAAGTCTCAGAATCAGGACACAATCATCAAAGAAGAATTGCTGTTGTCATGGATGATGTTGATACACTTCCAAGCCCAACAGATAAAGTTATTCAATATGAAGATGATGGTGTTCAAATAAAAGCAGAATCAATTGTAGAAAATGTATACATCATAAATTCTGAGAGAGCAGAATTCTCATTAGAGATTTCAGATAATCACTATGGTACTTTCTTAGAAGAACATCCATGTACTTTTGTAGATCGAGATGGAGTAACTAAAGTTACTGCACGATGTAAAGGTATACTATCAGATTTAGATGTAACACAATCATCAGTATATGTTGCACAGGAAGATGGGGATACAATTCTTTTAGAAAGTCCACAACTATCAGGTAACATTACAACATCAAGTGGTGCAAAGACTTTAACAGGTGCAGCTTCTAAGTTCTTGAGAGAACTAAAAGTAGGTGACACTATTCAGTACACCGTATCAAATACACAATACACTTCCGAGATTGCAACAATTACAGACGATGTAACTGCAACTCTAGTTGCAAATGCAACAGTATCAGCTGCAAATGTTGATTACTATAACGAATCATATTCAGGAGGTTTACTAAACGAGTTCCAAAGTTTTGGTTCTATGTACTCGCTGAATGATCCGATTATTTTCAATGATGGTAAAGCAGGAAGAGATGTAGTAAAAGCAAAAGGTGTTGTCGATGGACTCCGAAGAGGTGGAGTAGAAAAGATATTCATAGTTGATGGTGGTACAGGATATAATGGTGGAGATGTAATTGTCTTCGATAATTCTAATGCAGATGGTAACGCTGCAGAAGCTTTAATCGGTGCAGTAGAAGATGTTGTAATTTTAGAAAACAGAACAGAGTGGGGTCAATTTGAAATCACTGCAACAGCAGGACAAACTGTTTTTGGTGGAGTTGGTAATACAGATGATAACGGACAACTCATACTATTCAACGATAACTCAGTACAAGTTTTTGTTGATGGTGTAAAGAAAACCCCTTACGATGATTACACATTTAAGAATGATAGAGTTACATTTAATAGTGGTCAGAGTGCTGGTGCATTGATAGAAATTTTTACAGATTTCAATAATCTATTATTGGAAGATGGTGATAAAATACAACTTAGTACAACTGAATCATTTATAAGAAGTGTGGTTATTACATCACCAGGCTCAGGTTATACTACATTACCTCAATGTTTTCCAGGCGGTTACATTTACTTAGACCCAGCAGACCTATCAGGATATCAAGTTGGTGAAACAGTAACAGGTGGTACATCAAGTGCAACTGCATCTATTATTAGAATAGAAGAAGAAGATAATCGATTAGTAGTTAAGAGAACTCACACCGATGTAAATCAATTCGTTTCAACTGGAGAACCTATTACTGGTGGAACATCAGGAACAGTTAAGACTGCAAAACAAATTAAAGTATCAAGTGGAACAGGTGCAAAACTTCTTGCATACTCAGATGAAATTGGTGGTGTAGGATCAATCAATATCCAAGACCAAGGATATAACTTCAAAGAAGATCAGGTAATGGATTCAACATCTCATTCTAAAATGTTGATTACCACACCAACTGCTACACTTACATCAAACTTAACATTTACAGGAAGAATTACAGGTTCTACAGGTAAGGTTGTAAACTACAATCCAAACCAAAGTGTTTTAACATTCACAGATTTAGATGGTCACTTCCTTGACAATGAAGAAATATTGTTCAATAGTGTAGACACATTCACTTGTTTGAAATTCAATCCTTTCCAAGCAAGAGGTAAGCTTGGTGCAGAGGGTATCATACAGAGACAATTAGTAACATTAAATTCTACACTAGATGAAGATGCATCTAATTTACATGACGGACTATTCTATCAAACACACTCTTACATTATTAAAGTTGGTGAGAGTATAAACAAATATAGAGCAATTGTCAAGGACTTAGTCCATCCATCAGGTCACATATTCTTTGGTGAGGTTGCAGTTAAAAACTTTGTCAACCCATTTGACTTGATAACAAATGAAACAGGACTAGAAAGAGAAAACAGATTTAATTTTATACCCACTATCATTATCAAGGGTACACCAACATATCATGTGGATTTAGAAGCATATGATGGTTCAGGTTTTGTAGGAGATAGGAGAGATGACGAATCTAATATCCTATTAGAGAATGGATATCATATGATATTAGAATCAGCTCCTGATATCAATGCAATCACAGAACATATTAAAGAAGTATTGATTCATGAACAAAAGGACATGACTCTTGTATACATGCCTACAGACTTATCTAAGTTTGATACAGATTTATTTGCACAAAGAGGTCATGTCAATCTTATAATAAAAGAACTTGTATCTAATGCATCAGTAAGACAAAGAACAAGACAAGATACAAATCCAAGAGCTCAGAGTGTTCCAGTAGATATACAATATGATGGAAGTGGAAATCAATATGCAATTAATGGTATAAGAAGAAAGAAACTAGAATTAGAAACTGGAGTAACATATTACTTCAACTATGGAAACAATTCACATCCATTCAAGATATCAACAACACCCGATGGTGTTCACGGTGGTGGAAGTGAATACACTACAGGTGTGGTTGAAGGTTTAAATTACACTGCATTCACTCCAAGTACAGCAGGAACATTCTATTATTATTGTGTAAACCATTCAGGAATGGGTGGAGAGATAGCTGTTATGTCAGGAAATACCGATACAGTATTAAACATAGATAATGTCAACAACCCATCACATAGTCCATACGAAAGAAGAGCAGAATTATACAGAATGGCTGAGTCAGGTATTGTATTACCATCATATCATCCTTTCGAATCTGAAGCAATAGTTTTAGAAGATGGATTTAGTAAAATCATAGTTGAAGAGGATGTATTTAATTTAAGAATGGAAGAAGATGAGGGTGATGGACTAGGTGCAAGATTCATAACAGAGGATGGTTTCGGTGTAGAATTAGAAGATGCATCATATACAAAAGAAAATACAAGGTATATGGCAACAGAAAGAGTACAGACTCTTGCAAACTTCTATCATACAACGGAAGCTGGAGAAACAATTATTCTAGAGGACGGTGGCGTTGTTCTAGATGAAAGAACAGAGGGTGGGTCACTAACCTCTTTTGTTCCTATGGGAACTACAATTGGTGACCTAAATAATATTGTCGACCAAAATGTCTTCGATATAGCATACTATTTGCTTGACGAAGACTTGGATAACAACGACCAAGACAGAATTGTTCTTGAAGATGGATATGGATCGGTGTTACTAGAGGAATCAAAAGAGAGCGGTTTCACTTTTGAGGACTTTGATGCAATGATTCCAAACCATAGAATGAAGAGTTTTGATGAACTATCATTCAAGAGAACTAACATAACATGGAACTCTTATGTAATATCTTCAAATATTACGAATTCACAGTTGAGTTCTTTATAAATAGTATATAAATAATCTATAGTATAACGGAGATTTAAAAATGGCAGCAATTATAACCGAAAAGTTTCGAACACATAGTGCGAAACAATTCATAGAAGATTTTGGAGAATCCGCTTCTTCAACTTATATGTTTATTGGTAGGTCATTCCCTTGGACGGATGACACCTCACCACCTTCACCAGCTAATTCTACAGGTGAAGAATACGATGCATTCTCAGACATGGTAGCATTGAAGAAAGTTTCTTCTGCAGATGTCTCACATGCAATTACAAGAGAAAACTGGACAACAGGTACTACTTACGATGAGTATGACCATACAATCAGTGCAACAAGTACCTCATCAGCCACAAGTGCAACAAACTTGTATGATGCAAAGTATTATGTAATCACTGATGAGTACAATGTTTACAAGTGTATAAGAACAGGAAGAGCAGATAACGGTTCAACCGTTGCATCAACTGTTAAACCAACAGGAACAAGTGCAACTGCATTAGTAGAAACAAGTGATACTGGTGCTGGAAGTGGACGAGGATATCTTTGGAAGTACATGTATACTGTATCAGCTGCCGATACAATTAAATTTGTTACTACCGACTTTATGCCCGTTAAAACTATTGGAGCTCAAACAGAACTTGGTGGAGTATCAGATGATAGTTCTTCACAATGGGATGTTGAGAACAATGCTATAGATGGTGGAATCCTCCATGTTAAAGTAAACAGTGGTGGAACTGGTTACAATCAAGGTGACTATACAAGTGTTGCAATTAATGGAGACGGTTCAAGTGGTGTATGTACAGTTCATGTAAATGCATCAGGAAATGTTTCACATGTAACCGTTACTACAAATGGTTCAGGATACAAGAGAGCAACTATCAATGTAGATGGTATCTCAGGTATTGGAACTCCTTCTACAAGTGCAGTAGTAACACCAATGATATCACCTCAGTATGGACACGGTGCAAACCCAGTTGAAGAACTAGGTGGAAACTTTGTCATGGTAAACTCAAGATTAGAGTTTGCAGAAGGTTCAGGTGATTTCCCAACAGACAACGACTTTAGAAGAATTGGTCTTATTCAAGACCCATTCTCAACAGGTACTACAGTTGCAACAGGAACTAACTATGCAGCTTACCATAAGATGACTTTATCATCAGTAACAGGACTTGCAGTAGATGACGAAATTAGAGATGCATCTGCAGATGGTTCAGGTGTTGCAGTATCAAAAATTGTTTCTATAACTGGAAATGTAGTATCTCATATCCCTCAAGCAAATAATGCTGGTGGATATGTAAACTTCTCGGCAACAGACACAGTGTTTAAGGGTGCAAGTTCAATAGGAACTGTATCTAGTGTTGATAGCACATTCCCTGAAATTGTTAAATACTCAGGTAACATAATGTATGTTGAGAACAGAGGAGCAGTCACTAGGGCTGCAGATCAGATTGAAGATATCAAGCTGATTATACAGATGTAATTGAACATCTTTTAACAACAAAAGAGTAAACTATGGCAGAGAAGACTGATTTAAACATATCACCCT
>CEQU01255454.1_pt1 | contig 12539 bp, 7 predicted proteins | sample 531031 | NCBI WGS metagenome assembly CEQU01 (sample SAMEA2621216, study PRJEB7988) | marine metagenome | isolation source: saline water (ENVO:00002010), including
CGGCTGGGTCAAAGGGTATGGATAATCATGAACGAGCCACTACTCAGTGGTGGTGGGAAGAACCTGTTCATTACCAAAATCCTTGGGCTGACTTCGAAAAGAATTGTCCATATATACCTCCTTTTGTGGCACCCCGTACTGCTGGCTATATGTATGGGGAATATTTAGCTCAGTTGGGTATTGGTACTGAGTGGCATTCATACGACATTGATTGGATGGGGCAAATTAGAAATCCACCATCTTCAGAGCACATAGATCCAGCCGAGTTTATGAAAGAACACTATTTTGATGCCTATGATAAAGTATTTTCAGGTGATAGAGAATGTTGCGTAGAGAAGTTTGGCACAATAGGACCTGACTTTGGCTTCTATTGTCCTCTGGATGCCGATTTAATGATTGATCAGCCAGCTAGATCCACCCATTATAACTTCCGACCTATGACTAATGTCCGTGAGGTGCATAGACAAATAGACTATAGGACTTCGGCATGGTGGGATTGGTGGAAAGAAAATCCATCAGCGGCTGAGGCGTCATTTGCGGGGACAGGCCCTGATCTTATCAACGATCCACCACAAGAACCTTCCCCTTATTCAGGTTTTTCTGAGATAGGGCGTTTAAGATGGTGGAATTGGCATTGGGATGACGCATTTTATTTTCAAGGATTGGGGCAATTTCCTGAACCTAGAAGATCGTATATTCCTACATCTAATCCATATATTCCACAGACAATTGAATTTCATATGGGTTTCTTAAACTTTGCAGGTCAACCCACCGGATCTTATCATGGTAGAGATGGAATGTTAAGATATAATATTCATCCTTGGGCTCAACTCTATAACCAACATAGAATAACTGATTCTTTACTGGAAGTGGGTAGAAGTTTTGCAGAAAACCAAAAGTTAATGTCTAGTTTTGGCATGGAGTGTGGCGGTCAGGGGGTATTTAAAACCGTCGCACCTACAGTCTTTGAAAGGTTTGGATATAATCAAACTGGAAACGTATTATTTGAGTTGGAGCAACCGGAAAGTAGTCAATTGGCTGAATTAGTTCAACCACGTTTTCTTAACTATCGGCCCTATACTACCATTCCCCCAGGAACCGCCAGACATATTAAGATTGGTGGTCCTGGTGCGGCCTGGATGGTATATTATCTCCAAGCCGAAATCACATGGATGGCCTTTAGATGTGAGCAGAAGAAGTATGCCATAGTTCCTCCAGATGTGGGTGGTGGTTCGGTTTTCTATGGTCCTGGTTATACCACACCATCGCCAGAATTAGTAACTCGACGACTTAAAGAAACTGGAGCTTTGACCCCAAACAATCCACGCAATACAACGCCTGTTTATCAGTGTGATGAAGGCGAGTTGGCAGCACGTACTCGAAAAACTGGTGTCTTCTTTGGACAAGGCGATGATGGAACTATGTGGATTCCGGGTACTAACGATCTTGCTGTAATTGACAGCAAAGGGGCTAAAGCTGAAAGATATTTAAATCCATTTATATCGCCTGTTTTACGCCGCCATGCGACTTTTCCAAGACCTGGAAGTCATGGACCCAACCAAGGTGATAATTATGGTCTTAGTGACGGGAGATCTGGAACCGTTGCGGAAGAGCGGTTTGATATTAGGAACAACCCCACGGAAGCCGCACTAATTAATGCCTATGGGTTTCCGGTTAGTTTTTATCAGCGGTGGGATGCTGATAGAAACTTTGGTGCTTACCGCACTAACTGGGGTACTTTTGAGTTAGGCAAAGTTTACGGTCTCTCTAAGTGGCCGAGGGGATATAACAACGACAGAGAATCCGCATTTAACGTCCGCTCACAGGAAGACCGAAACAATTGTAAATATAATAGATGGTTCTATTTTGGGGGTGATGGTTATTTTGATCCAGACGATCTTAGAAGTGAAGATGTAGATTTGCAGAATCTTGATCCAGACAAGGGGCAGTTTGTTTTTGTACAGATTCTGGGTTTACAGGATGAATTAAGACTGCCCGGACTTCCTAATCGCTTCAAGTTTGGTATGGTTGGTTCCTCCCATGCTGGATACTTTCATCATTATAATTCGTGGGGAATGATGCCTACGGGCGGCAATGGTATGCGGAGTAGGTTCTATCCATCTGCAGAACCCAACGTTTGGGTAGATGAAAATAATCCAAATGGTAGACGCCGGTGTGGAAATGGGAATGATAGCGAAGGGGACTGTCCACCTGGATATACTTGTGTAGACAATCTTGGGCAGCTTGATCATTTTTGTGTTAGACGATTTCTTAGCATCACACCTAATATGATTTGTCAAGATCCTGATCCTGCCAGAAGAGAATCACAGAGTTGTCTGAGACCTTCGGAATGGATGGGCGGGCATGGACAGATCTTTGACTGGCGAGACCATTTATCTCCACATCAGGAGACGATACTTGGCTGGAAGGGTGACTCAAATTATCCTGGATATGGGCCTAACGGTAATGGTATGACGAACTTCAAGGATCATTATTTTGATGTGTATGACGCTCCTAATACATTTAGTTTTCCTGTTAGTGCTCACGGACCCTCTGTTAGATATGGCTCAATCACAACAGCTTACGACTCAGATAACTTTAATACTTACTACGATCATCCTGCAGGTTGTCCCACTAAAGCGTGTCATGCTGACCATTGGCAAGATTATAAGTCTGGCAAGGGTGCTTACGATTTTCCTAGTGCGGACATGGGAGAGGATTGTGGTGGCACCATGTATTCATTATTGAAGACAATGAGTCCCATTCAAAAGTACAGTGTGCCTGCTTATATTCCGGGAACTCCGGGTGCCACTTTCACCGACCCAGTAACTGGGGAAGGTCGGGCGTCCCACTGGGGTGGATCTATCGATGAGGGTTTTGTACCAAATCCCGCTTTTGAAGACTGTAAGTGTCCCGAATGTAATGAACCAATTCCGGGCGACATAGCTCAACAGACTTATCTGGACACACATTGGGGGACCACAGGGCAGGCTGAAGCACTCTTTGGGTGTTTAGATCAGGGGCAGCCCTACGGCTATAAGATTAGAAGTTTTGCTAAAATGCTTATGGAAAAGCATATCTCAAACGAAGCTTTCCTGAACCAGTATTACTATGCACAAACAACTAGGGTTGTGAAAGTACAGCAAAATTTAATAGGTCAGGCCGAAGAAACAGAGGATTTCATAACTACCAACAATATACAACATCATTATCCTGACATATTTAACCTCACAGAAACCGTTGACGGTGTACCACCACAAAGCTATGTGGCAGATCCTATTACAATAACTAGCGAGACAAACTTAGGAGTTCTCCAGGGCGATGCTGATGATGTGAAAACAGCTATGACCGATTCGGACGATACAACATTTATTCTTTTAGACAATGATCGTGAGCTTGGAACAACCACTGAGCACTCTCTTGAGAGCATCAAAAACTTTTTTGAAAACCAAGACCCTAAACCTGAAATAAAATATGACAAAGAAACGATAAAAACTGTCACGCCTTTCTGTCGTAGTATGAGGGGAACGGGTGATTGGGAACCAATCCAAGCTCAAATTAAAGGGGAAGATGGCACACCTTACACAAGACTGTTCACTATTGTTAGTGGTGATTCTGTTCCAGTTGGAGAAATTACAGACAACACAAGTTCTAATATAGTTACCACAGAGGGAATGAGAACCCCCATCAATAAATGGGATAAGGCTAAACTCCATATCACAGGTGGGAATTCAGGAGCAAATGAAACATATAGTATTACATTTGATGGAGATGATGGTGTTGATGACAAGAACAACCAAATTATCTCTGCTGAACATCAATTTGCAGTAGGGGATAAGGTTCAATATCTAAACAATAGTGGTGGCAATGCTGTTGTTGGATTGACTCATGAGAATTTCTATTTTGTGGGACCTGGAACAGCTGGCCCCGCTTCAGATTTTATTCATCTCTATGCCACACTACAAGATGCTTTAGATGATAAAGATGGCACGAAGAGTTCTGTTAGAATTAGTATAGCTCCAGGTGATAAAGGTGACCATTCATTAACCAGAGATGTTGGTAATTGTCAAATCTATAAATTGTCCTTTGCTTTTACTACTGATCAAATTGCTAAAGCTGAAGTTGCTTTAATTTTAAAGAGGGGCGATACTACAGGCTTTGATGCTGGTGGATGGTTAATTGCGGGACCATTACCCGCGAGAAATGATATGATGCCAAACGGCCCAGCACATTATCGTTTTGCGAGATACCAAAGATTTCCGGGTGAAGAATGTGTGGATACTTATGATAAGGAATGTGCTTTAGGCGGCAGTAGACCATGCGGAAAGGCTGCTGATTTAAATGAAGCCGTAACCAAATCGGCTGTTAAAATTGGAGAAAATGCCTCAAGGAACAATGGTGTCGTGGGTCGAGCTGCTTACGGTGGTTTCATGCCTAATTTACATTACATTACTGAGGATATGTGGTTCCGTCTGGCGAAATGGGGTATACCTGTTGGCGATGTGTCTGGCAGCGTAGATCCTGGAACTGAAGCTGTTACAGACTGGGGTATTTATTATCTTGCTAATCAGTACAGTAGGGAGGGAGCTAAAGGTGACAGTGGTCTTATCTATAATGCTTATGAAGCCGCTAAGGTAACTTTCAAAGATCAGTGGCGGGGTAATCCAATGTTAGCGGAAGGTGGTGATATTACTTTTGCCGAACTGTACGACAAGACCATTCTTCAACTAAGCACTGGGGGTAAATCAGGGGTTAATGTGCAAGTTCCTTTGTTGCCAGACCTTCCGGGATTTGGATATAGTTATCAGGGTGCTGTCCTTGGGGAATATGTGCCAAGATTTAGGATTCACAATCCCGCACTCCAGTCCCTGCCCTGTGATGGAGATTATGGTAGTGGTAGTTACAACGAGTGCCCAGCTGGCACGACTTGTGGTATGCAATTTGCCGGGCAAGAAGAACGCAAAGGATTCGGGGTTTGTTATGGTACAGAAATTAATCCATATGAAATTCAGACCATATGGTTATCGACTGGCATCGAAGAGGTTGTTAATCCACAACCACTTGTTGAATATGTTAAAACCGGCGACGAAGACGCGGGAGAACCTCCTGAAACATGTAGCTTCGATTTTGAGCAGTCTGAGTATTCTTGTGGCCAACAGCACTTTGAGCTTGGGGAGGACGGTGCCAACGATTATTGTAAAGATATTGCGGAGGTTATCACTGGTGCATATGATGGTTTTTGCGGTTATGACGAAGACAATGTCCTTGGTTCAATGTGTTGGCTACCAATCCCAGATAGTGCTAACAATGCTTGTGTTCAAGCGACTGGAGATGACAATGCAAGATGCATTAATGGAGAATGTCATACTGCAGAGCCGTTAGGTGAATGTTCCGACGAGTTATGTGCATCAATTTATGGTGAAGGATTCAAATGCGATATCGACAGATGTATTGACGCAATTCCCACACGCCCGAATTTTGCTAAAGAAGAATACATATGTGCTAGAGGATTAGACTTTAGAACTGGGATCTTCAGTCAGGATACTAACTCATGTATGAGGAGCAGTAGATTTTATGGCGGTGAGATAGCAGATCCTTGTCCATTAAAAGGGAATCAATGGTATACGATGGATCCAAAGATTGAATCTTATAGCATACACGAAGAGTTGAAGGAGCCATCTGAAGAACAGGATGATAGAGATCGCTTAGGGGTCACGCCATTCCATTGGCCTTGGGTTTTGGGAGATTTGTGTGTGGATTGGGGTTCTGGTCCACCAAGAAGAGATACTGGCAACATGGGCATGGGTATCGATGAAAGATTTGGATGGCATCACCAAGAGACTGAAGATATTAAGGGTAAGACTCTTTTAGTAGTGGAGGATGTTTATGAACCTGGTGATATTGATGAAAACTTCCTCAATAGGATAGAGGGCTCAGATGGAGTTCTTACGCCAGGAGATTTGTTTAATATACTTTCTTTAACAGAAAACGAGCAAAGTGTAACCACCACCGAATCCGATAAGGGTGTGACAAGAAACACATTACAGAGAGTCGCAAAATATTATGGGGAAACCCCCCGACAGCCAGAAGACCAGTTATTAATTCCAGACCCCACCATTGAAGAACCGGAGATTTTAAGTCGTAGTGTTACTTATAATCAGTACCCCAATACTTTTGAAGCTACTCTTTATAGATCTGGTATTCTTTCTGGCTACACAAATACTGGCGATATGCAGTTTTTCAGTGATTTTCATCGAAAAAGAAATGACATCTTACAAGCTCAGCCGACTTGTGATTTGTGGAAAGATGTTTATGATTTCAAATGGCCTATGACGCCTAGCACGGGTACTCCGCCTAAAGATATTGCTGCTGGATCATTGGGTCAAGTTGAGTTATCTACACGAGCACTTCCTTTACCAGAAGATGCCTCTGTAGAAGAATCCTGCACTACAGAACTCTGCGTGGAAGCATTTGGTATTGGGTGGTTCTGCAATGAAGACGGACTTTGCCAAAAACAAAGCAAAATCAACATTAATGAAAAGCCTGTTATCACATTTAGGAACGGGGCTCAAAATGTGGGCACAGCCAAAGCTCAGAAATTATGGTTCCATATTGATAATGATGGTTGCAATAGTTATATTGAACAACCTTATTTGAATCCTCCTGTTGCTTGTTCTCCCGATACTGATTGTGGTAAGGGTTATGAATGCCGCGAGTATAACGAAACGGATGGAGTATTTGGGTGTGACTCTTTAGATACTAGTCAGCAGTTTTGTTTGCCGGTTAAATGTGAGCCACAGATTGCCAACGCGACCCAAATAGAAATTAAAGAGAAAAGAAAAGCACTTGGATATGATCACTTGGTATTACAGCCGAGCAGTAATCCTGAATTAGATGGCTATGCTATGTGTCCAACAGCCCACTTAGATGTTCCTTACTGGGGTCCGGATATCAAAATACGTTCAGCAATGATGAATAGAGATTTAATCACTAAAGATGAATGCTCTACATGTTCTCTTAAGACACAATCACAAACACCCGAAGTAAAAATCTGGCCGGATGTACCATGTTTCACTGATAATCAGCCTTGTGTTGATAAGTTTGGGGCCGGCATAGAGACCGCTTGTGTTACAGTAGACCCCGATAGTGGAAATCCATTGAATGAGCCCCTCTGCCAGACTACAGATTACTTGACTTGCACTGAGGATGCTCCTATCACCAGACCATGCTGTCCGCCTGGTGAACGATGTTTAGAAGTGGATGTTTATGGATGTAGAGAATGTGCTCAAACCCGTCCGCCTACTGTCAGCATTACCAGTCCCGAGGATCAAGAGCCTGATGGACTATTGGACCCAAATAGTGGTCCTGATGGATTTGCTCAAAATTGTACTGAGTGGTTGACTATACTCGATAACAATAATCAGGAGGATTCTGGTTGTGGCAATGATCAAGAATGTTCTGGTGCTGTTGATCCAGCTGTTAGCAAATACTCCAATTTCCGAGAACAATATCCCTATATTACAATGGATAATATCCGATGTGGAGATCCTTGTGAATTCCAAAACATCTGCCCACCAGGATTTGAATGTAATTCAGATGGTGATTTCTGTGATCCTCTTCCGTTCTCAGGCCAAACACGAATAAGTGGCACTGTTGATATTGGAGCTATAGCCGCTGGTGGATCTGGACCAGGATTAGATACTGGGGTTGGACCAGGATTGAGTGAAGGGAATTCCGGGAAACTTGTTGATTATGAACTCATAGAAGTGCAATTTACCATTACTCAAGTCAATAGTAATATAGACGATCCTAATTTTGGATTTCCTATAGGTGGTACTGAAATTGTTTTGGTGGATAGTAATCCTTCTGATGGGGTGGGTATTGCATGGGATACTACACAAGGACCAAATAGTATTTATGAAATAAAGGCTGCTTCAAGAGATGAAGCAGAGAACGTAAGTATCACGGATACTATTTATGTGCTCGTAGAGAATGAATAAAGACTTAAAGAAAGGATGATTATGGCCCAGTGCAAATTAATCAAACTCGGAAATGGTGATGTGGAATGTGAACGATGTAAAAAAAACTTTGGAAATTTTCAAAATCGTCCCATTCCTGCAGGCTTAGGGAGAAATTGTAAGGAATTAGGTGCGGTAAAAACTTTCAGCAGATTTGCTAAATCTGCCACCAAACATGTTGTTAGTGGAGCTAAAAAAGTCCCGGCAGCCACTTATAAGCAACGTTTATCAATATGTAGGGATTGCGAGTTTTATAATACAGATAATCCAAAACACCCAAGATGCAATGAATGTGGGTGCTTTTTAATGGTTAAAGCCTCTTGGGCTACAGAATCCTGCCCCTTGAAGAAGTGGGTTGCTGAAGCCCAGAAGGAAAAGAAGAAACCTTGCAACTGTGGCAAGAAAAAATCACAAAATACAAGTTAATTGTGTATAACACAACGAAACTTTCTCATTAAAGGAGAATTATAGATATGGCACAAATAGACTTTCAAATACATACCGTAAATACAATGGTCCCATCTTTGGAAACCCTGTCTGGATCTGGTTTAGGGTTTTTTGGTACTACGCAGGGATCGTCAGTTCAGATCGGTGCCTATCAAGACACCACCAATGTTAGTAATGCTGATGGTAGTGTTATTAAAGATTCCACCAATAACATTAAATATACCACTAATGTATTTCCTAGTGGTAGATGTGTAATGTCCTCTAATGGTGGCACATCAACAGTTGGTCTTTCTGGGGTGAAATCTTTCCAAGGCACATTAGGGATTACTTTTTCACATACTACCGATGTGAATGTTCAGAATTGCCAGATGAGAATTTACGATAGAACTAATGTAAATTATCCTGCGAGTGGTGTTAATACTAAAGTTGCTGAGATTATCAACCATAATGGTAGCACTTATAACTCTCAGGGCACAAACTCTCAAAGTTCTGACGCAGTTGCTAGTGGTGATATTCTTTGGTGGGGCGAACAATGGCCAACAGAAATGGTCAGCACTAACAACTATTATATCAATAGTCAGGGAGTTACATTCTACAATGGTACTGGAGCAACTACCGTAAATGGTGATACCAGACTGGGACAAGTCACCGGTGACAGAGCAACAGTTGGAGGAACTGGAATTATCGTTCCTCTTGTTGATAGTCCCGGCAGTGGCCAGAGAGGCCTGCAAAAGACTTTCATCAACGATGCTTCAGCTTCTGTTCCTGGTATGATGTGGCCGAAGTGGGCTCAATACGTAAATTCCACGGCCAGACAAACCTTGTTCTTCGGTGACTCCAGTCAAAACTTTGGTGATGGCTCTAGTGCCAGCCCAACCAATCAAAACAAAACGTTTGGTGGAACTGGAATCGATAGTCATCACACATGGAGTGTGGCACTGTCGGCTTCTCCTCTATCTGTTGGTTCTAAAGAACAATACGGATTATATGTATCTCTAGAATATCTGTAAAATTTATTTTAACTAGCGATACTGAACCCCCCGCAAGGGGGGTTTTTATAGGGGGCTAAAATGTCAGCAGATTTTATTCAGACCGCTATTGACCATGTGGATACTGGTAGTTTTATTTTGCTAACATGGTATCTTATGACAAAATGGATACCCGCAGAGAGAGCACTTGAGAAAAAAGAACGCGAAAATTTGGTTAATCAATTTACAGAAACTATGGCTAGAGAGCGAAAAGCCCACGCAGAAGATGTTCTGGCATTGCAGCAGGATTATGATAAGATGGTCCAGAACGAGCGTCAGCATTTTAAAGACACGGTCAATACTCTGATCGAGTCTTTCTTACGAGAAGTTGAACGCATAGAGAGCAAAATCAGCGTTTAATAAAAAAAGGTTGACTGCCCAAAGTCGTTATTGAATTCGGGTCAGCCAACCTTCCAGTCCGATTAGTTTGAGTAAGTCACTTACTCCATCTTCTTAGTTTTGGGATTCCATTTCTGCCAGCCTCTATCTGGCAGCCAGTTGCCATCAGCATCTTTACGGCGTGGGAACAAGCCTCCACCCTTTTTCATTGCACCGAAGGATAACTTAGCTCCACAATCTAAGCATCTTAATTCGTAGTATTCGTTACCATCATTTTCTCTGACAACAAATCTCAGGTTTTCAGATCCACACTTTCCGCATTTGACTTCACCAAAAACCTCTTGGAAGGTTGATAGTTGAGTTACAGCATCCTTAACGGTATCTGATTCGAATTCTACGGTAGTATTGCCAATCTTGTGAATAATCTTCATTAGTTATCTCCAGCTTGAATCGTACCCCATAATATCTTCAGGGGTTTCTTTGTTTTTAGTTTGATACTCATTTAATATAGACAACATTTTAGATGCTGTCTTCTTCTTGACATCTTCGACAGATTTATAACTTTCTGATCCCATATTAATGAATTTTACAACATCAATATTTAGCTGCTTACATTTAGTGTCCATGAATCTAATTTGGGCAGCACTAATACCATCTTCTTCATCCCATTCGCCGTCTGTGGGCTTTCCCGCACTCACAGACTCTCTTACAATAGATTCTACATCTTTCTTTCTTGTAAGCTCTTCAGCAGCAAGGCATCGGATTTTGAGTGCCTTTCTGAGAGCACGTCCTTCAGCCCTTGTGCTTGCTGTAGCGACAGGATGAGCACAGAATAGATCATCCGTGTTTCCATGCCACACATCAGCAACATCAGCAAAGGTTCTCAACTCTCCAGAATTCATCCAGTTAATAACGACTTCGAATACAACAGTGGCCCTGCCAGGCCCATCTACGTCTGTAGAAGGAAAAACCTGGGAGGGCCGACTGCTCACGATATCGCCCAACACATCCTCGGCAACCCGCCTAAGACCCGCACATGTAGGATTACCATCGATCAAATCCTTACGATCAAATTTATCCATTACATAATCATTCCATTCCTGTGAGCCATAAGCGGGCATCGTCATTTCTACTTCCTTGATTTCATTTTCTTCCTGGATGCTATCCGTATCAAAAAGATCCTGATCCAAAACAACTGTCATTAGTCAATCTCCAATTCAATAAAACGTTTGGTTTTAGGCGGAAACTTGTCCTTGATCTTTTCCACCTGTACAGAAACTAGGGACCACAACTTACGTTGTACACTTTGGGACATGTGTTTGCATAGATAGCGGATGCGAATAACACAAAACCCTTTAGATATCAATAATCCATTTTTAATGGAATCAAATTTCATTACTTCCTCAAGCCTCTTTTGCCCCCATATGGGGAGGAAGTGCTGCGGACCATCTATTTCTATTATAAGCTTGAACTCAGGTAAAAACAAGTCTATTTCGAAATTTCCTTCGACTAAATTTTTGACATGCAGTCGCACATCATACCCCTCGTCAAGAAGCTTTTGTCTGAGGAATTTCTCGGCCTTGGAGCCCTCTTTGGTTGTTTTTTGTAACTCTCTGCCAGCTTTTTCCAGCATTTCCCGCTTTTTATCTGCGGGTATTTTTTCCCATCTATCCTTGGCACCATTGGAGAAATCTTGCCTATCTTCCTTAGGCATGTTCTTCCATCTCTCTTCCGTAGACTTGCTAATTTTAATTTTTTGTTCTTCAGTTCTTTTGGATCCCTCTGTGGGGTGTTTGGCCCTGCCAGACTTAATTGCTAATGACTGGGCTTCAGATCTTGAACGACGAACAACACCATTACTCTCAAGAATTCTTTCGATTTTCTTTGGGTAGGTGTTAAGCTCTTTGGCTATTGCGTAAGTGCTGTGATTGTTTTTATATTGTTCAATCACATATGCTGCATCAATTTGTGACATGTTGTTTCTGTTGTTCCTTTTGTTGCCGTGCTCTTTCTTGTCTTAATCTCAGTCTCTCTTTTCTGCGTTCTTCTTTTTCTTTTTCTTTCCGCATATAGTCTATGTAGAAATCTGTAATTTGATCCATATCCCAATCATCTATAATAGCCGCAGAATCTTTATTACAGAAATTCTTAATAAGTGCGGCATGTGACTCACTTCTAGCAAATATGTGTAATTTAGGATCTTGCAAGATATCGCAGGCGGGTCTGTAGTTGACAGGGTTGGTCAACCACTCCATATCCCAAAGATACAAACACTTTACTGCATTGTTATGTGTTTTGATCAGGGTGTTGGCTTCATTCAGAGTGGTGGCTATTGCGATTCCGTTATAGTCAGAAAAGAAGCCCACATTCCTACAGGAGAACAAAGGGGCTACAACTGGTATAGCTGGTCGTTCATAGAAAACAGAGGTGGAAATATCGCTATTTTCCCTCGCTTTATTAAACTCTTTGATCAGATAAAAGGATTTCTGAGATGGTCCCAAGCTGTTAACAACTGCTGCAATATTAATCATTTCTACCCCTATCTAATTATCTATTCCTGTTATACAATTATAGGTTTTTATGTAGGCATAGTGCCCAATTATCTCAATTTTTCCACGGTTTTTATGACTTCTTCTATGTCTTTATCTGTGAGTGCCTCATGGAATGGTAGACTTACCGTTGTTGTGGACTCCTTGTGTGATAACGG
>CEQU01050927.1_pt1 | contig 12429 bp, 9 predicted proteins | sample 531031 | NCBI WGS metagenome assembly CEQU01 (sample SAMEA2621216, study PRJEB7988) | marine metagenome | isolation source: saline water (ENVO:00002010), including
ACAAGGTAATGCACTAGTTACCAATTGTTTGTCGCACTGCCTGAACAGCTTGAGCTCGGTTTGCAAACGTTCTCGCCATTACCTGTACATCATTCTCGTTTAGGCCAAGCCGCCGCAATTGTGCTGCCTGCCACTGCACTGCAAGCTGATCATTGTGGAACACATTTCCGATTCTGCGAATCTTCTTGTTCGTGCCTTCGTATGCGATTACCAAACCGACATGAGGCTTATCCGCAAAAGGAGATGTGTACGGAAGTCGATCGAGGTGTTTAACCATTCTTTCCTCGATAACACCCAGATCATCTCCGAAATGTTTTTGAAACAGCAGCAAGTGACGTGGAATCCGGCCGTCTGGCGTAACCGGCATGTTTCCCTCAAGCGGTCGCAGAAGAAAAAGTTCCTGCAGGTACGATCGAAACTGCTCTCTTCGCATTTTTGCGAGGTAGTGGGTCAATCCCCAGCTTGTTGCGTATCCAACCGAAGTGAGCTGCCGAGCAGTGACGCTTTCGGAAATCATTTCACCGGTCCAGCTTGCATTGTCACGTGCCTTGATCTGGACCTCCAATTCCATCATGCGCATATCGTTAACCTGGCCAGCACCCTTCCATCGTCTGTTCTTGCCAAGCGTTGTCGGCGCCAGATACTCAGCGAATCCTTCTGTGATCCACATCGGCCATGCCGACATACGACTTTGGGCTCCAATGTTGTGCAAAATCTGATGAACGCCCTCGTGTGCAATTGTGCTGATCAACTGTTGATCCGCCAACGCCTGATCCACTCTGGCTAATGGCGTCTCTTCACACATTACCACGCGGTTATTCAATATGTGGTAATAAGCGATGATGGATGGATCGATCCGAAAATACTCCTGATATTCCGATCGCTTCTTAAACATGATCACAATAAGTGGTACATCCGGAGCGTTCGTTTTCGCACCCATATTTCTTACATAGGTATTTACTCCATTAAACATTGACTCAAGAATTACTACGGCCGCACGAGTAAATGCTTCACTCGTGTTATATATATAGATGTAGTGTTTTGACTTTCTGACGTTGAAATCTGTAAGTGGACCGACCCGCAATTCTCTCGAAAGGTCATCCATTGGCATTCCTGTAAATGGACGCTCTGTCGCATTCACGTCACCTGACTTACGAGGTACAAGTTGGCCATCGGGCAACTTAACAATCAGATAGTCACCGACACCAACATGGACCTTTGCAACACATGCATTTCCATATGAATCTTGCGTGAGGACGTTTCGCCCTGAGATTTGACGGACGCTTCCAGCAGGGATGTCCACGCCGTAGCTGCGCAGATCTAGCAATGGCCCGTTTTCTTGCGACGAACTAACATTCGTCAGGAAAACGACTGCAACAACTTGCATCACCAAATGCTTGCAAAGCATTTTCTCGGCGCTTTTTTTTCGATTCATCGTTTGATTGAACTTACCAATAAATCTGGACTGGTAAAAATCTCCGATAGGTTCGATAACTATATACATAAACCGGAATTGTTACCAATCCAACAACCGTTAAGACCCGTTCAAGTGCTTTTACCAACGACATTTAGGCCTATCTTACCCAACTTTCCTGCATTAAAACGCGAAACGATTCAGCAATCGCGTTGTTTAATCGTATGATTGTGTTAACAAGAGAAGCGCGGGAGAAATATGCCTGTTAGGTAGCTTTTAACCGCATTATTACGTTGTTTTTAATTAAAACTGTAACCAACGACTTACCAATCCGCAGCTCGACCACCTGACGGATGGACTAAAAAGGATGCGTCATGCGTCGCCAAATGCTTATCTTTGCTAGCCTTGCCACTTTACTACTCGCACCAGTCAATGCAGCAGTATTTGGGCAAACTGTTGACCCACTGGAAATGGTAAAGCTTATATCAGACCCAGATACACAGGAAAAGCTCGAGCTGAGTGATGACACCAAAGAAAAGATTGCCGCGCTGATAAAAGACCGAACTGAAGCTACTATGTCCACCCTTAAGGACTTAGAAGGTGAAGCTCGTGATGAACGAGCTAAGTCTTTGCGCCAGGAAAATGACCAAATGATTATGTCATTACTGAGCGTCCAGCAACGTGGAAAGATTGGCCAACTGAGAATTATCAAAAAAGGTCCATTAGCTTTAGCCGAACAACAAGTGCAAGCTGGACTTGGAATAAATGATGAGCAAAAAGCCGAAATCGCTAAACTTGTTGCTCAACGTGAAGAAGCACAGTCTGATGACGAAAAATCAAAGATAGACCAGAGTATCCTGGCCGTCCTTAACGAAGATCAAAAAGAGAACTGGGCGAAGTTTACTGGCCAAGAAGTGGCCGACGCCGACGATACCAAATCAGAGCCGGAAAACGAACCGAGCGAAGATACCTCCGAAGATACCGCGGCAGCTGATAATGACACTCCGATGCCAAAGATCTTGTCGGAGAGTGTCCTCAACGAAGACGGTGAAATAAACATCAGATTCAGCTTCCGCAATACACCTTGGCAAGTGGTGATCGAGTGGTTTGCTGAACAAAATGGGCTCTCATTGCAGATGGATGCCCCGCCAATAGGCACGTTTAACTATACAGATCCAAACTTCTATACACCTGAGCAATCGCTGGACGTCATGAACGGCGTACTACTCACGCGTGGTTTTACGCTGATAAGACGCCGCAACTTCCTAACCGTTGTCAATCTGGAAGATGAAATCCCAGATACACTAGTACAATTTGTTTCCGTAGATGAACTCGATGATCGTGGTGAATACGAACTCGTCAAGACGCTCTTCTCTCTAGTAAAAATGACTGCAGAAGAGGCCCAGCAGGACTTTGAAAAGCTCCTCGGACCTCAAGGCAAGATGTTCACCTTCCCCGCTGCAAAGCAAGTAATCATTCAAGAAACAGCCGGACGCCTTCGTCAAATCCGCGACATCATCAAAGCTGTTGAAGAACCGCGTCAGAAACAAGAAGGTATGATTGAGGAGTTTACCCTCGAATACATGCCTGCAGAAGACATCCTACTGGTCGCACGTCCATTAATTGGCCTCGGCGAAGATCAAAACCGTAACGAAGACATTAATATCGCGGTTGACCCACTTGGCACGCGAATCTTCGCAACAGGCAAAGAGGACAAATTAGCCCTGCTACGCACAATCATTACGCGAGTTGATGTTGATCCACTTGATGGGGCTGAACCTGAGCCTGGTGAACAGCCTTATTTAATGACCCATGCAATCCAGGTTGCAGACCCAGGCACAGCCTATGAAGTACTCCAAACGATGCTGGAAGGCCTTCCAGACGTACGCATGGCTTTAGACCCTGCGACAAACAAGCTCATTGCTTACGCCCGTCCCAGCGAACACCAAACAATCAAAGCAACCATCGATGAACTCGAGGGTGAAGTGCCACAATTTGAAGTAATTTCACTTCAAACAATCGACCCAGAAATGGCCGTGGCTATGATCGCTAACATGTTTGATATTGATTCAGAAACACCGGATCCCAATGGCCCCAAAGTAACTGCCGACATCGATACGATGAAGTTATTTGTTAGAGCAACCGAAGGTGAGCTCAAGATGATTCGTGCTATGATCGAACGTCTTGAAAGCGAGAATTCCGTTGGCGCCGGCGGAAACATCCGAATATTACCATTCTCGGGAAACAGCGCCATCGATGCTGTAAATCGTGCAAATCGCTTTTGGACGGGCGGAAATAAGATCCAGATCATTACCCCTGAGGATCGCAAGGCCTCAACAATCGATCAGCGTACCCCTAAGTCAGAGCAAACCCCAGCCCAGCCGACACCTCCATCAACGCAAGACGACAATGCCCCTGCTGCTCCAACAACGGGTGTAAAAGCCGGCAACAACGTGGTTAAAGGTGGAGTAAGATTAATGCACTTCGTCAGCCAAAATCCCACCGATGACGCTGCTGACGTACTCGGCAGTGATATCATCGTTGAAATCACTAATGATGGCATTATCATCGCGTCGAACGATTTAGAGGCACTCGATAAATTTGAAACAATTCTACGCCAGCTTATGCCTCCAGCTGCATCCCAAACTGACCGGCGCGTTACTGTCTTCTATCTAAAATATGCCAAGGCAGACGTGGCTTCGACTCTAATTCAACAAATATTAAGCGGAGGAGCGGACAGTAGTGATCTTGGCTCCCTTGTGGGCGATGTCGCTGGTGGATTACTTGGTGGCGGCGGCGGGCTAATGGGCATGATGCTCGGTGGTCTTGGCGGTGACAGCGGTTCTGATGCATCCGGCGGTACGTTTACAGCATCTGGCACCGTAAGCATCGTGGCCGACCCTCGCCTAAACGCACTGGTTGTACAAGCAAATGAGGAAGACCTCATGATGATTGACGATTTATTGACGGTAATCGATCAGGAAGACAGTCAAACGGATGTACAGCTCCAGGGCAAACCACGCTTGATCCCAATCGTATACACCGATGCGGACAACATTGCTAACGTGTTAAAAGAAGTTTATGCCGACCGCATCATTGGCAACAACCGAGGCCAACAACAACAACGACAGCCATCGCCAGAAGACATTATTAAAGCTCTGCGTGGCGGTGGCGGTGGCGGACGCGGAGGCGGTGGCAACGAAAGTCGTGGTGAAGTGACGAAAATGACTATCGGCGTTGATACCACAAGTAATTCTGTAATCGTCGCTGCACCGGACCAACTCTTTAAAGAGGTTGAAGACCTAGTAAAAACGATAGATCAAGCAGGCACACAAACAAACGAAACCCTTGAAGTGCGCACGCTCCATCTCGCAAATCCAGATGTAGTTCGCGAAGCACTTAGCTCAATTTTGGGTGAAGAAGTAAATTCATCCAGCTCGGGAGGATCTAGTAGTTCATCGCGCTCGTCTAGTAGTGGTGGCCAATCCGGTCAAGCAACTGCAGATCAAATTCGTCAACGAATGGAATTCTTCAACCGACTACGCTCGTCAGGTGCTTTTGGTTCCCAAGGCGGCTCTTCCGGTGGAAGGCCAAGCGGCTTTCCTGGCAGTAGCGGTGGTCGTCCCGGAGGTTCACCTGGTGGTGCACCTGGTGGTGGCCGACCTGGAGGAGGTGGCCGTTAATACGTAATCTACCTAACAGATAACGGGTACATGAACACGATAAACGGCGAACATTATCATGCAAATTGGCGAATTACTTCTGGAAAACGGGCTGCTCAACGAGACACAGCTTGAACAATCAACCGCACTGGCGTCAAACGGTTCTGGCGTGTTAACCAATGCACTTAACATGGGCTTTTTAGAGGAAGAAGCCGCACTAAAGGCGATTGGTTCTAATATAGGCGTCGATTTTATTGACCTCCGTGAAACCGACGTTGATTTAACACTGCTAGAGGCATTTCCGAATCGTCTAATCCATCGAGAACAGCTTTTCCCCGTTGAAAGGCAAAACGGGCACGTACTAGTAGCTACTAGCGACCCTTTTGATTACAACGCCATCGACGAAGCATCCTCAGCGATGCAGACCCCTGTCGTTCCAGTATTAGCAACTACGGCTGAAATTGATCGCCTTATCAAGCAGCACCTTGGAGTTGGAAGTGAGACAATTGACAGTCTCATCCAACAACGTTCCGACGCGGAAATTGAACTCCTAGAGGATCTGGATTTTGGGAGTGACGAACTCTCAGACATGGTCCAAGAAGCCTCTGTCGTCCGCCTTGTAAATGAGATTCTCGTCGAAGCCATCGACTCACGTTCCAGTGATGTTCACATTGAATCACAGCAAGATGGGCTTGTGATTCGTTATCGTATCGACGGCATGCTTCACCCGCAGCCGGTACCTCCTGAAATTAGTCAGTTTCAAGCCGCAATCATTAGCCGGCTAAAAATCATGGCTCGTCTAAACATCGCAGAAAAACGATTGCCTCAAGACGGCCGCATCAAACTCAAAGTTCACGGGCGAGAAGTTGACATTCGCGTCTCAGTCATCCCAATGATCCATGGTGAAGGATTGGTGATGCGTATTCTTGACAAGAGTTCCATGGTGTTTGATCTTGAACACCTTGGCATGTCAAAAGAAATCTATGCCAAATACAGCGAATTAATTAAGATTCCCCACGGCATCATATTGGTCTGCGGACCAACCGGTAGTGGCAAGACCACGACCCTTTATAGTTCACTGCTTCAAATTCGAAGTCACGCCAACAAGATCATCACCACGGAAGATCCAGTGGAATATCAGCTGGATGGCATCAATCAGATTCAGGTTCATTCCAAAATCGGATTGACATTTGGAGCATCCCTCAGGAGCATACTGCGTCACGACCCGGACATTGTCCTCGTGGGTGAAATTCGTGACCTTGAAACTGCGGAGAATGCTATTCAAGCTTCGCTGACTGGACACGTTGTCTTCAGCACCTTGCACACCAACGATTCTGCTGGCGCCTACACTCGTATGACCGATATGGGAGTCGAACCATTTTTGGTGTCTAGTACTGTGGAGGCAGTAATGTCACAACGTCTGGTTCGCCGGTTATGTAATGCCTGCAAAAAACCTGTCGATGCAAACAAAATGGATCTTCCTTCAGACTTCCCAATGGATCTTGTTGATCAAGAACTCTTCGAATCAACTGGTTGCCGTGAATGCCGTAACGTTGGATATACAGGCCGAATGGGCATTTATGAATTGATGCAGACCACTGATGAAATACGCGACCTTGCTACAAATCATGCGAGCAGTTGGGAGCTAAAGAAAGTTTCCGTTAACGGCGGCATGAAAACGTTGCGTGATGACGGTTGGCTTAAGGTTATCGCCGGTCATACCAGCGTGGACGAAATCCTTCGAATCACCAAAGGCGACCAGATCGTACCGACTAGTTAACCCTTAACCGGCTACAGCAAAACTATGCCAGACTTTAGCTACAAAGCTCGCACGTCCGCCGGTGAAATGGCCAATGGTACCATTACCGCTCCGAGTGAACGAGAAGCAGCCCGTTTGCTAACCGGACAGGCGTTATTCCCCCTCGTCGTTGAGCTTGCAGACCCTGGTTCATTTAAGAAAAGTCGACGGCGCGTGAAGGGGCAAATAATGGCTACTTGTTATAGCCAAATGGCCTCACTACTAAGAAGTGGTGTCCCACTACTAAGAAGTTTGGTTGTGCTACAAGAGCAGGCATCCAACGCTACACTTAAGCACGTACTCGGAGAGGTACATGACCAGGTTCAAGAAGGTATTACACTTTCCGATGCCATGAAATGTTATCCGAAAGTCTTCAGCGAAATCGCAGTAAATATGGCGAATGCTGGTGCCGAAGGCGGATTTCTTGAGGACGCGTTGGAACGGGTTGCCACGTTCACAGAACAACAAGAAGACCTAAAGAGCGAAACTATGGGGCAACTTGCCTATCCATTGTTTCTAGCCTCGATTGGGTCCCTCATTGTTGGAGCACTCGTAGTATTCTTCGTGCCAAAATTCGGAACGATGTTTGACAGCTTACGTGAACGTGGGGAGCTTCCAATTGTCACTGATTATCTACTGGCTTTTAGTGAGGGGCTTCGCACACAGTGGGCAATCTTTGGTTTGCTTGCAGTCGTTATGGGTGTCCTCGCCATCGTCAAGTATTTTAACACCGAACAAGGCGTCGTTTTACGCGATCGCGTAAAACTTCGCATACCGCTTGTAGGGCCGATCTTTCTGAGTTTTGCCGTAGCAAGATTCTGCAGAGTCCTTGGAACACTACTCGGCAATGGTGTTCCGATTTTAAAAAGCTTGGATATCTCAAGCGATGCCGCTGGAAACCGAATTCTTGCGCGTGCGATTGATGATGCAACAGAGAATATTACAAGTGGTGCTTCGCTTTCGGAACCCTTGTCTCAAAGTGGCTATTTTCCTGGGACAGTTGTTGAAATGATAGCCGTTGCTGAGGAATCCAACGCACTTGATAGCGTTCTCGTAGAGATTGCAGATGGATTGGAACAACGAACCACCCGAAAACTAAACCTGGCCGTACGCTTGCTTGAGCCACTTTTGCTTATGGTACTGGCCGGTGCTGTACTATTCGTCGTAGTGGCACTTTTAATGCCTGTTATCAAGATGAGCAGTACGATCGGTTAGTAAACAGAACCACGGCACCCTTTCCGGTGTTCAATAGAGAGATAATTATTTTAGGAATTTACGGAGATCCAAGACAATGTGTCGCAATAAACGACAGCGTAAACAAATCAGACTCGGTTTCACTCTGATGGAAGTCCTCCTGGTAATGGCCATTCTCGTCATCCTGGGAACACTCGTAGCAACCAACTTCGATGGCATCTTTGGTGGTGCAAAAGAAAAGAGTGCTCGCATTCAGCTGGACTCCTTTTCAAAACAATTGAAGCTCTACAAAATTGACATGGGCAACTATCCCAGTGCCGATCAGGGGCTCGATGGCCTCGTGAACGCACCAAGCGACGCCAATCTTGCCCAAAAATACCCTGCCGGTGGTTACCTAGACGCAGCAGAGCTGCCCTTGGATCCATGGAATAACGACTACCAGTATGAATCCGCTGTGGACTCCAGTGGTCTCCCCGGATTTGTCATCTCTTCAGCAGGACCTGACGGCCAAGCCGGTAACGATGACGATATCATCGTCAAATCCAGATAACTTCTCGTTCCACTAATTCAATGAACGCTCATGACCGCATAACGATCAACGCGAGACACCCGCATAAAAATGCGGGTCTGTCTCTGTTTGAGATCATCTTGGTAATGGCGATCATCGTCGGTATTGGTGCTTTCGTGATGCCCTCATTCGGTGGGATGCTGGAAGGACAACGATTACGGAAGTCTGCCGATGTCGTGCGTGTATCTTGGAACAATGCCCGAATACGTTCAATGAAATCGGGTAGCACTATGGTATTCCGTTGTGAGGTGGGCGGCACTCGTTTTCTCGTTGAGCCGTGGGCTGGTGGCGACCAATTCCTCGAACAAGGTGAAATGGTCGCAACTCCTGTCTTTGGAATCGCCGGTGATGGTGATACTGCAAACATTAGCGGCGTTGGAGAAGACACCCTACCTGAAGGCATCGTATTTGCCGGAACCAAACAGGGACAGGATGCTCGCTCTCTTGCAATTGTCCAGCAACTAACCGACGCACCTCCTGCAATCAGTGGACAATGGTCTGAACCAATATTGTTTTATCCCGATGGCAGCACTAGCCAGGCACAACTGCAACTTAGCACCCCTGAAATGCAGCGATTCGTATTGGTGCAATTACGCGGATTGACCGGAATTGCAACCGTAACGGACATCATTACGCAATCCGACCTAGCTATCTTGCTAAGTCAGGAGGTTGCACAATGACTCAGCGTTATGCCCGACATCATGGTTTCTCCTTAATGGAGATTATCATCGCACTCACGATACTGGGATTGTCCCTAGCCGCAATCGGAAATCTCGTCATGACCGGCGCACGTTCGGCAGAACGCGCTCAGATTGAAACCACGGCACAGTTTCTTTGTGAGTCCAAGCTTGGTGAAATCAAATCTGGCGCCCAGCCCGCTGAGTCGATTGGTCCGATACCGTTTGAACAATACGAGGCACCGTCGGGCTGGCAGTACACCGTAATGTCCCAGCCAGTAGATGACACCGGAACCTTACTCAACATCGTCGTGATGGTGGAGCAGGTAACGACCGATGGAAGCGATCCCATTCGTTTTCAATTAGTGACATGGATGATCGATCCATCTATCGAGCTTTCCCCCGACAGCAATAAGACGATCACTGAATTGCTGCAGCAACTGGAGAGCTAACGATGACAAGTAAACATGGCCATTCTCGTGGTTTCACCTTATTCGAATTAATAATCTCGCTCTCACTGATGGGCACCATTTTGGCCTTAATTGGTACAGCGACCAGCCTCTATCTTGATACGCTTGACCGTCGACGCGCCGACAGCGAGGAAGCGCAACTGGCACGTGCGATCCTACGACAGATCTCAAATGACTTAAAGTCTACGGTCCAATACGAAGGCGTAGATGTAGAAGCTGGATTGGAAGGGCTCGAAGGGCTAGGTGACCTGATGTCCGGCGATCTAGAAGGTATGGATCTATCTGGCCTCGATGGAATGCTCGGTGATGATCTGTCCGGGCTACTCGGTCCTCCGGACAATGAAACTGAAAACACGACAAATATTGCTAACGACGTAGGTTTACCAGAGGCGCCGGGACTTTATGGTAATCAATACGAGCTGATGATTGACGTTAGTCGACTCCCACGTCAAGAAGAATATCAAGTACTCTACAACCCTCAGAACACCGCTGCAATTGCCGACATACCAAGCGATGTTAAAACGGTTACTTATTATGTGCGCCCGGAAACTGCATCTGCTACAACACAGCGGGTCTCCGGATTCAGTCTAGAAAATGAGTTTACAGCAGGGTTAATCCGAAGACAGATTGACCGCGCTACAGGACGTTTTGCGCTCTCATCGGGAAATGCAATTGGTCTTCAGAGCAAGGATCGACTCCTTGCACCTGAAGTACAATCCATCGAATTTATGTACTGGGATGGCTACGAATGGCTACCTGAGTGGGACAGCGATGTCATGGAAGGAATACCTATCGCAGTTCAGGTATTGCTTACGATGCGCAGTCGTGCCCCCCACAAGTCAGGTGGCGTAGTCCTAGCAGCTAATTCCAGCATTACCGGGCCCGAACAATCTATCGTCTCGTATCGCATGGTCGTGCGATTACCTGCCGGAAAAATCAATGACGTGGACAATACTGACGAGGGCTTAGAATCATTAGGCTTATGACACGTCACTCACACAATTCGTTGGACCCAAACTCCGGGCGATTGAAGCAGGAGGGCATGATACTTATTATTGTGCTCGTTGTTATTTTAATGCTTTCCCTTGGAGCCTACACATTTACTGATCTAATGATCACGTATGACGAAGCCGCAGACTTAAGTGGTGAACGCATCCAGGCTCGTTGGACAGCAGATTCAGGGATCGACATGATCCGTATGCACCTTATCTTGCCGGATCAACAACGATACGATGCGGGCGGTGAGTACAACAACTCCATGATGTTTCAAGCCATCAATGTTGTACCCGACACAAACCCTCGCAATATTGCCAACTTCACAGCAGTTGCGCCCTTTGTCGATCAAACGGGTTTAATGTCTGGCATACGTTATGGTTTAGAGGACGAATCCGCTCGCATCAATCTGAACGCGCTTCTCTTGGCCGATACTTATGTCACCAACGGTGGCCGTACACTACTAATGGCTCTTCCCGGAATGAGCGAAGATGTCGCAGACAGCATTCTGGACTGGATTGATGAAGATGACGACACACGAGAATATGGCGCGGAATACGACTACTACCAGAGCCTTGTTCCTCCGTATTCGCCAAAAAACGGGCCACTTGATACCGTGGAAGAATTATTATTGATCCGCGGAGTATTTCCACAACTACTATTTGGCCAAGACGCAAACCGAAACGGGATGGTCGATCCATCAGAAACTGGGTTAATAAACAACGGTGCTAATACTGCAAACCAAGCAATGACGCCGCCAGCAACAGCCATGACCGGCGATCCTGCGATGGCTGGTATTGAACGCGGTTGGGCATCGTTTCTTACACTGTACAGCCAAGAAGCTAACCTCAACGCTGCCGGTGAGCCTCGTATCGATGTCAACAGTGAGGATCTCGAAACATTGCACCAAGACTTACAATCTAAATTCAGTCTTGATGTTGCCAATTTTATCATTCTTTATCGTCAGTCCGAGAGCAATTCAAGCGAGACTGAAAACGGTGTACCAGCCGCAACGATCGAGATGGACTTCACTCTTCCACCTTCACGTTCAATCACACAGCTACTCGAATTGGTTGAAATACGGCTAGAAGTGGAAGGTCTGGAAGGGCCCGTCCTAGTCAACCCGGCATTCCCATTAAACTCGCTTGGCGCCTATGTCGACAATTTAATGGATAACGCGGCAGCTAACTCAAATCCAACGATACCGGGGCGGATCAATATAAATCAGGCACCACGATCACTTCTGATGGGCATCCCCGGCATTACAGAGGAAATTGTAGACCGAATCATTCAAGAGCGTATCCCCGATCCCGCTGAGGATGTCAGCAAAATGCAGCCGACCGAGGCGTGGTTGCTAAAAAACTTAATTGTCGATCTAGATGAATTTCGCCAAATGCTTCCATTTATTTGTGTCGGTGGCGATGTGTTTCGAACACAGGTTATCGGCTATTTCGAAGATGGGGCAGCGTCATCACGCGTTGAAGTTGTTATAGATCGTACAACCGCTACACCCCGTATACGTTTATGGAGAGACCTCAGCCATTTGGGCCGCGGCTATAGCCTTGAAATGCTAGGCTTACAGTACATAGATGGTTCAGTTCCTGGACAGGCTCCCATGAGCTTGCCCACACCATAACCCTATTTTTAAATTAA
>CEQU01084073.1_pt1 | contig 12420 bp, 9 predicted proteins | sample 531031 | NCBI WGS metagenome assembly CEQU01 (sample SAMEA2621216, study PRJEB7988) | marine metagenome | isolation source: saline water (ENVO:00002010), including
ATAGGCATCGGGGCGAGTGTCACCTTCAAACGCTGCCACCTCAGATGCGGTTGGTGCCAATCCTGTCACATCAAACATCACACGACGTATCAACTCTCGCCGACTTGCCTCCGCCGATGGTCGTAGATCAGCTGAATCCAACTTGTTCAAGATGTAAAAGTCTATGTTGTTTCTGGGCCATCCCAAGTCAGAGACACTCGGTAAGGGTGCAACTTTGACCGGTTGCAACGACCAGTGATTTGCAAAGATGGATGCATAACCATCTAACTTTGAGAGCGCCTGATCATCAGGCCATGGCATACCCATCTTGATCCACCTTTGAAAGTCGCTGATTTGTTGCTCCGTCAACTTCTCATCAGGCGGCATTTGTAGATCTGTCTCTTGCTTAATTGCCGTCATCAGGACGCTTGCCGCCGGATCACCATTTACCACGACAGGGTACTTTTCACTACCTTTCAGTAGAAACTCTCTGGTATCGACTCGAAGCCCGCTTTCCTGAGCATCAGGGCCGTGGCATTCCATGCACTTCGCAGCGAGAACGGGACGTATTTTCACCTCAAAAAAATCGATCTGCTCACGCGTGAATTCCTGGGAATCCTGCGCGACAGCAAGTGGCGGCGCAAAATTGGCTAATGCAACAATTAAGAAGACAGTGCAACGCATAGCATCAGGAAACAGGCTGGTGGGTGTTCTCATTAATTCAATGATACCGGTTGGGCTCTACCTTGATAATCCGAATGGTAGCATTAGTGCGGGCGCCCTAATGAAGTCTGATTTCGCACCTGTATAATTAAGAAACTTTATGAGGGAAATTGATACAATCACGGGCAACATTTCTGTTGTAATGAGGAATTAGCATGCCGTTTTTAGTCGCCAGTACAACCGTGATCGTACTTGTTGTAGTGGGCGTCCTCGTTCTTCTATTGTTTGCCGTCGGACTCTTCATATGGTCCGTTTATAATCGTCTTGTTACTCTGCAACAGCGATATAAGAATGCTGTATCACAAATAGGCGTTCAATTGCAACGACGCCATGATTTAATCCCTGGCCTTGTGGATTCAGTCAAAGCATATATGTCGCACGAGAAGAACACCCTAGACGCTGTAATTGCTGCGCGTAACGAGTGTCAAATGAGCCTTAAGAATGCTACTGGCAATCTCGGCGACCTCTCTGCTATGAAAGCAGTCATCGGATCTGAAAATGCACTGACCGGTTTTCTTTCAAGACTTATGATGATCAAGGAAGACTACCCAGATTTGAAAGCGAACCAAAACGTCATGAAATTACAGGAAGAGCTCACAACGACGGAAAACCGAATTGCATTTGCTCGTCAGCACTACAACGACAGCGCGACACTCTATAACACAGACAAACGCAAATTTCCTGCCGTACTTATTGCCGCTAAACTTGGCCATCGCAATGACGCTGCGATGTGGGAACTTCAGGATGATGCAGCTCGGCAAGCACCATCAATAAACATGGACTCGTAAACGCGATATGAAATGAATTTCTTTGAACATCAAGACCGAGCTAAAAGCAACTCAAAGAAGATCGTTCTTTTTTACACGATCGCACTAATTTTGATGATCACCTTAATCGGTGTGGTTCCGGCAATCATTGTCAGCCAAAACGGCGGAGATGGAACCGCTGTATTTCTTGGCGTAAGCGGGATCATTTTGCTGATCGCTGGCGTTGGCACGATGGTGAAATTCGCCTGGCTAAACAAGGGTGGTCCTCACGTTGCAGAATCATTGGGTGGACGACTTGTCAGTACCGCCACTCGCGCCCCGCAAGAGAGGATGCTGATCAACGTTGTTGAAGAGATGTCCATTGCATCCGGGTGCCCGATGCCCGGCGTGTATTTGCTCGAAGGCGAAAGTTCTATCAATGCCTTTGCTGCAGGGCTGCAATTGGATGATGCCGTGATTGCTGTAACACGAGGTTGCCTGGAACAACTCAGTCGTGATGAGTTGCAAGGTGTCATTGCTCATGAGTATTCACACATCATTCACGGCGATATGCGGTTAAATCTTAAGCTGATTGGAGTTATTGCTGGAATTACAACGCTTGCTTATGTCGGTGAAATCTTGTTTCGGTGTGCGGGAAGAGGCAGCAAGGATGATGCGAGGGCCGGTGCTGCCATAGGCGCTATCGGCCTATTATTTTTCATCGGTGGATGGCTCGGTGTGCTGTTTAGCAGCATTATCAAGGCGATGGTAAGTCGTCAGAGGGAGTTTCTCGCCGATGCCTCCGCTGTTCAGTACACTCGTTCCAAAACCGGCATCGCCGGTGCGCTCAAGAAAATTGGCGGGTTTGCTAACGATCCCAAGCTTGCATCAGCAAACGCACGTGATGCCAGCCACATGTTTTTCAGCGAAGGGATCCGTTCGATTTTTGCCAGCCATCCGCCTCTTGAGAAACGCATCCAGCGTATCCAAGCAGGTTGGGTACCAAGTAAATCATCATCCGTTGCCGTTACCGGTGGTGGCGCCGACATGGCCATGGGATTTACCAGTGCAATGACTCCATCTGCCGAAGCAGCCCCGGCAACCATCCGCGTGGAAAATGTTGAACAGGTGATCAATAATGTCGGCGAAATCTCGCCGCATGCAGTTGCCTATGCTGCCGATTTGCTAAACCAGATTCCCGAGTCACTGCTGGGTGCAGCTCACGACGTATACACATCCCGGGCTCTAATATTTGCATTCCTACTAGACGACCATGATGACGCTGCCAGAGCCAAACAGCTGGAGATTATCAATGGGTATGGATCGAGTGAATTTGTGCAATTATCGACACAGTATGGTGGTGCCATTGCGTCTCTTGACCGCAGACAAGTTTTACCGCTGTTTGAGATAGCTCGACACGCACTCGCGGACATGTCACAGTCTCAGGGTATTAAATTCTTAAACACGATAAATGAACTGGTGAAGGCCGATCGTCACATATCCATGTTTGAATGGGTGTTGTACCGATTAACCAAACGCACATTGGATATCTCAACTAATGCTCAACGTAGCCTGAAGGCCGCAAAGGCAACCATTGCTTCACAGCATGTGCCGGCATCGAAGTTGCTGTCGGTCCTTTGTCATGCCGGGCACGATGATCCGGTTGAGGCCGAGAAGGCATTTGAGGATGCTCGAACTCAAACGGGTTGGCATTGGCTATCTCTACTAAGCCGAGAAGAATCGACGGCCATGACTTTAAATGGCACAATAGAACCCCTAGCCATGCTGCGTCCTGCGGACAAGCAAATGCTTATCAATGCCGCCGTCTGCTGTGCATTATCTGACGGTGAGATCACTATTAGCGAGGGTGAGTTACTGCGAGCAACGGCTGAACTGCTCGGCTGCCCGATGCCACCACTCGACTAAGTCCCGCTGGTTTGGACATGAGTCGTTACCGCCAGCAGTGAAATTCGATTAAATTGTAGAGACTCCCATCGAAATACCTCTATCTGACACTCGTAACGAACATGACCGTTCACCTTGTCCAACTGCATCTGATCGCACAACGCGGTTATGGAGGTTCCGTTCAGGACGAGGCGTTGGGAATCATGTGTGTGTTCGTAATCGTGGCCATTTTCCTATTTGGATTTTGGCTTCACAGAGCCTTTGAGCATGGTCGCGGCCGATAATCATTCGCAATTCGCGCCGTCCTGTTGCATAATCGGATTATCAGAATCAATCAGACGTAGCGGGGACATCATACCTTCACTACGCAACAGACCGCTCGGAGACTTTTTATGCGTTTGACCGCCTTAGTATCTATCCTCACCATTCTTCTGACCACCGCACAAGCACGCAGTGCAGACTGGCCTCAGTTCCGTGGACCAAACTGCACAGGAATCTCTCTGGACTCTGCCGCACTGCCAACAACCTTTACCGACACAGAAAACGTTCTGTGGTCAGCGAATCTCGGTGATGGCATAGGGTGCCCGATTGTCGCCGCCGGTCGTGTTTTCGTTCCATCGATGATTGACGATGAGCACGTTGGCCTACATGCGTTCGATGCAAAAACAGGTAAGCCGCTATGGACCCGCTCATGGGAAACACCAAACTTGACCCCGGTCCATAAAACAAACAGCCAGTGTGCTACGACACCTGCGGCGGATGAATCTCGCGTGTACTTTTATTTCAGCACACTCGGCTTAGTTGCAGTAAATGCAGAAACAGGTGCCGACGAATGGCACCACGAGCTACCTAAACCATTCTTTGTATTCAGGTGGGGTCCCGCCATGTCCCCAACACTGTACAAGGACAAAGTAATATTCCTGCAGGACGATGATCTAAACCCGTCCATCGTTGCTCTGGATAAGGCAACCGGCAAGGTACTCTGGCAGGACGACCGCAGCGACCAAGCCGTTAATTACTCTCACCCTGTGATCTGCAGCACCGATAAAGGAGATGAACTAGTTGTCGCGGGAACCGGCATGCTGATCGGATACGATTTGGAAACAGGTAATCGCAACTGGTTCGCTCGTGTGCTACTTCGCAACATTAAAACAACTCCGGCAGTAGACGGCGACAAAATCTACATATCGCTGCAAAGTGGTGGTATTGCTAATCAGTGGCTGGCATCTGCCGACCGTGCAGAAACCGGCAACAGCGATGGCAAATTGAGCAAAGATGAAATGCACGCGATCGTTCCGACGGGAAAAGTGCCGGATGCATTTTTCAAGAAGACCTTTGACCGCGGAGACCTTAATAAGGATGGATTCCTTGAAGGAGAAGAGTTAGACAAGGCTTTTCTACATCCCGATAACTTTGCAGGAGCACGCTTTGACGCGAAAGAAGCCGCAGATGAATATGTGCTAGCGGTTCAGGCTGGTGGCTCAGGCGATGTGACCGAATCTCATTTACTTTGGAAGCATCCAACAAAATACACTGACCACATTGTGTCACCACTTGTTTCAAATGGTCGCATGTTATTAATAAAAGGCGGCGGAATCCGTACAGCTTTTGAAACACGCAGAGGGAAACCAATTGGCAGACAGGCAAGAATCCAGAACTCCTGCGAATATTTTGCGTCACCAATCGTCGGTGACGGAAAGATCTACATTGCTGGTGAAAATGGCGTTGTTGTGGTCTTAAAAGACAGTGACAAGTATGAACTGCTGGCAAAAAATGACATGGGTGATGCAATTCTAGCAACTCCGGCTATCGCGGACGGCAGCATTTTTATTCGAACCCGCAGTAAACTTATCTGCGTATCCAACTAGTCGAACCAAGACAAATCATGACGGAACTACTTGTACACCTAAATGGTGAGCTTGTACCGGAAAGCGAAGCAAAGATCTCCATCTTTGATGCGGCTGTTTCACTCGGATTCACCGTAACCGACTCTGCTCGGACATTTCTGCACAAACCATTTAAACTCGAAGCGCATATTGCACGGCTTTACCAGTCGATGAAAGTAACGCGTATTGAGCCAGGTATCTCTCCCGAGGAAATGCTTAACCGCACGACAGAGTTATTGGAGATGAACCTAGAAGCAATTGGGCCAAATGACGACCTCTGGATCGTGCATAACGTCTCATCCGGCCTCTTAAAGATGGGGCCAAGTCCGGAACAGCAAAATCATGCAACCATCATGATCTACAACGCACCAATGGATTTGCGTGGGTGGCAAAAATACTACAGCGAAGGTTGTCATGCTGTTACGCCGTTCAGTCGGCAACCCTCAGCACAATCACTTGATGCAAGAATCAAGAATCGAAGTCGCATGTTCTACACGATGGCTGAACAGGAAGCAAAGCTTGTCGATCCGGACGCACAAAGCGTCATTCTAGACACCGATGGTTACGTTTCGGAGAACAAGGGCGGGAATATATTCGTCGTAAGTGATGGTGTCCTGAAGACCCCAACAAGCGAAAATGGACTTGCAGGTATCACGCGGGAAACAACGCTGGAAATTGCACAATCACTGGGCATCTCCACCACGGAAACGCGATTACTACCATACGACCTCTATACGGCGGACGAAATTTTCTTCACGAGTACCCCATACTGCTTAATGCCAGCTACAAAATTCAACGGCCTTCCTGTCGGTAATGGAACGGTCGGCCCGGTTAGCAAGCAAATTCTGCAAGGATGGGCTGACCTTACAGGTGTAGACGTTGTCTCACAAGCAAATAGCCAAGTTAAATCAGATTGAGATTGGGAGAATCTGATCGTGTTCAATCTCTCGCAAGAAGCCTTACAGTCCTTTGCCGATAATGGGTTCGTCATCATTCGGTCCTTCTTTAATCCAGAGAAGCTCTCGGAAACCAAAACTGCAATGGATCGCTATATCACAGAAGTGGTTCCATCACTGCCTGATTCTGATGCTTTTTATATAGATAAGAGCGACGCTAGCACGCTCAAGCAACTTCAACGCATCGCTGAAAATGATCCATATTTTGAACGGTATGCGAACGACTCTGATGCACTATCCGTCTGCAACCAGTTACTGGGTGAAGAGGTTCAGACCCGAGGGGTTGAATGGTTCTGCAAGCCATCAGGCTCCACCCATCCGACGCCACCACATCAAGACAACTTCTACTTTTGCTTATCACCACCGAGCGTAGTGACCGTGTGGATTGCATTAGATGTTGTGGATACCACAAACGGTTGTCTGCACTATGTGCCTGGATCTCATAAGCATGGAATACGCGATCACGGGGCAACGTCCATTGTTGGGTTCTCTCAGGGAATCGTTGATTTCGGCGACAAAGAAATGGCAATAGAAACACCTGTTCACTTGGAACCGGGCGACTGCGTTATTCACCACGGCAACACAATTCATCGAGCAGATCCGAACCCTTCTGACCGCACTCGTCGAGGATTCGCATTGGTCATAGAAGGTGCGAGTGCTCAACGGGACGATGATGCCTTTTCAAGGTATGTGGACTCTGTTCAGGCACAACATGAGAGCCTAGGGCTCGATGTGGATCAATCCATCTATAAGTAGGAATTCATTGCAATGGATGTCAGTCAATACAACGAACACGATCAGGTCATATGGGACGAAGAACTGTCCGACTTTGTACCGGATCGCGTTTTTGATGCTCACATCCACCTATTTAATAGCGCACATTATCCTCCGGGAAATGCAGTCTGGTCAGACCAAGGGCTTGCCGACATCCAACAGTGGGCAGAAACACTTTACCCTGGACGTCGTACTCACTTTCTCGCACTTGGTTCACCGTTAATTGGAATTGATGTCGCTGCCCACAACGCTTGGCTGATTAGCGAGATTCAACAAGATGCTAACAGCCGTCTCAACAGGTTGGTTACGCCCGCATGCACACCGGATGAGATCAGTAGAGATGTGGAACAAGCCGGAGTGGTCGGGCTCAAGCCATATCGCATCTTTGCTTTAAACGGCGATGCAAAAGAATGCTCCATCGAACAGTTCCTTACGCACGAACAACTCGAAGTTGCAGACCATTACGGTTTATGGGTCACCATGCATCTCTCAAAAGAACTGGCCTGTGCCGACCCAACAAACTTGGCTGACTTACGAGAATACACAACTTCTCGCTATCCAAATGTGAAGTGGATTCTAGCCCATTGCGCAAGGAGCTTTACCTACTGGCCAATTCGCCAGGCTGTTTCCCAGCTACGTGACATGCCCAATATTTACTACGACCTATCTGCTGTGGACGATCTAAGACCGATTCTGACATTGTTTCAGCAAGAATCTCTTGATCGCATCCTTTATGGGAGTGACGGAGTCGATGCCACATACTTCCGGGGCAAATATGTAGCGCTCGGGCGAGCATGGCAATATCTAGACGCCGCCGAAGCAGGGATGCGATTTCCACACTGTGACGCTCGTCCAATCCTTTCGGTGTATGAGCAACTATTGTGCATGAAACACGCGGCGGAGATAGCTGGATTCGGCCAGCCTGAAATTGATGCAATCTTCTGGAAGAATGCCACTGAATTGTTTAATGTCACGTGGTGATACAGATTTGTTAGACTGACGGGACAAATACCGACAAAACTCAGGTAACTACAACAATCCATTTCTGAAAAACTGCTTCATGATCGATTTCTTATCGCGACGGAGAATGTTGTTGTGCCTGACAGCGGCGTTTCTATTATTCTCAGAAATTGCCGAAGGAGCACCAGAATCGAACGCTGAATCGCCGGAAGCTACCGAATTGGTTAGCCAGGGAGGTATCGTCGCGTTCGACTGGTTGATAATCGCATTGTATGTTGCTGGCACGATCGGTCTTGGTGCGTATTATGCCAAACGACAAAAGACTCGAGACGAGTACTTTACAGGCGGCGGAAATATGAATCCGCTGCTTATCGGTGTGTCACTCTTTGCAACGTTGCTCAGCACGATTTCGTATTTAGGCATGCCGGGTGAAGCTGCCGGAAAAGGGCCTGTCTACTTCGTTGGAATGATTGCCCATCCGCTGACATTTCTCGTCGTGGGATTTCTCATGCTACCGGTGTACATGAAATACCGCGTAACCAGTGCGTATGAGTTACTGGAATATCGACTCGGTGCATCATTCAGAATTCTGGGTGCCTGTTTGTTCCTTGGATTACGACTACTGTGGATGAGCGTACTGCTGAAGTTTGCCGGTGATGCGATGGTAACGATGCTGGAGGTGGATCCGTTTTGGAGTCCGTATATTGTGGCAGTCATTGGGTTGGTTGCGATTATCTACACATCTCTTGGTGGATTACAGGCGGTTGTCATTACCGATCTTGCTCAGACGATCTTGCTGTACGGAGGTGCAATCACTGTTCTGGTCGTAGTCACTATCAACTTCGGGGGATTTTCCTGGATGCCCACCGAATGGCCCAAGGAATGGAAAGCACAACCTGTATTCCCAGATGGGTTGGACACGCGTGTAACATGGGTCGGTTCCATCATCATGACCTTTATTTGGTACGTGGCGACACTTGGTGGAGATCAGACTACTGTCCAGCGATTCATGGCAACAAAGGATACCAAATCGGCGCGTACCGCTTTACTCACTCAATTAGGCTTTGCGGTATTTGTAGGCACAACCCTTGCTGTTGTAGGCGTCGCATTAATGGCTCATTTCAAAGCCGAACGTGAAAATCTGCCATCTGTTCAAAAATCCAACATTACAGCTTATGAGTCATTCAATGAAAGCTTTCAATCTGAACACGACAAGTTCCCAAACGACGGTGAACTTAAAAGTGCATTGGGCTGGAATGAAAAAACCCTTAAGCAAACGCGCCGAAACCTCATTGGTGCCGACCAGTGGTTTCCACGTTTCATTTCACATGAATTGCCCATGGGACTGGCTGGACTGGTTATCGCGGCAATGTTTGCTGCCGCTATGTCGAGTTTGGATTCGGGAGTGAATTCGATCACAGCAGTCGTGATGTGTGACTTCGTGGAACGCAAACGGAAGTCCGCGCTCTCAGAACGCCAGTACTTGATAACAGCACGATGTTTGGCGGTGGTGATTGGTGTTACCGTTGTCTTTGGCAGCATTTTGACTGGCTTCATAGAAGGCAACATCATGGCGGTAACTCAGAAATCCGTAAACCTGCTCACTACACCGATCTTTGCGCTGTTTTACTATGCCGTATTTGCCAAACGCGTACATCCAATCGCTGTTTGGGTTGGCACTATCGTGGGAACAATCGTGGCACTTGTTGTCGCATTCTGTGGACAGATCGTTTACTACCTCTACGTGAATCACGGCTTCGATCCAGCGACATTTAATTCAGTACTGGAAACGAAAATCGATGATCTGACCGGAGTACCATATGAAGCTTGTACTGATCCGATCAGCTTCCAATGGATCGGACTATTTGCGCTTCTGGCCAATTTAGCTGTCGGCATCTCACTTTCTTATCTCCTTCCGGAATGGAAACGACCAACCGACCCAAACGAAAATCAAGATATTTCGGAAGAAGAAGTTGAATCCGATGAAACAGATGAGGAGGTCGCATGAGCACTCAAGAATCCGACGTATATACAGGCGTTGCCAAGTCGATGGAGTTATACCATCAAGCTGGTCAGCTGATTCCAGGTGCCACACAGTTGATTAGCCGTCGACCTACGTTATATGCGTATGGATTCTCGCCGGCATACGCCGTTTCAGCCAAAGGTGCAAGATTCACAGATGTGGATGGTAATGAGTTTGTAGATTGGGTCAGCGGCATTGGTGCTGTCATCCTTGGATACTGTGATCCGGTTGTGGATGCTGCTGTCAAAGCCAAGATTGATACCGGCACGATGTATTCGATCAGTCATCCAAGCGAGCTTGAGTTAGCTGAACTACTAATTGAGAGAATTCCATGTGCTGAAATGGTACGGTTTGCAAAAGGCGGAGGAGATGCGTGTGCCGTAGCCGTACGAATAGCTCGTGGAACAACTGGCAAAGACAAGATTCTATTTTGTGGGTATCACGGCTGGCATGACTGGTACATGGCAGCAAATCTAATCGATGACGAAGAGCTTGATTCTCATTTATTTCCGGGGATCGAGCCTATCGGTGTTCCAAAATCTCTTGCTGGAACTGCCATACCGTTTCCATACGGTAATGTCCAAGCACTCGACGCGACATTGGAAAAGCACGCTGGCGAAGTTGCTGCGATCATGATGGAACCTCTGCGCAGCACAATGCCGGAGCCCGGGTATTTGGAATCAGTGCGAAAGATCGCCGACAAGCACGGCGTCTTGCTGATTTTTGATGAGGTTTCCACTGGCTTTCGGCCAACCGCCGGCGGTACACAACCACTTGTCGGTGTAACGCCTGATATCGCTGTATTCGCAAAGTCCATTTCAAATGGATATCCAATGGGAGCAGTAGTTGGCACACGAGCTGCCATGGAACCTGCATCTCAGATGTTCATCTCCAGTACGTATTGGAGTGATACTCTCGGAATCCAGGCAGCAATTACATCGCTTACTGAAGTTAAAAATCGCGATGTGCCGCAGACGGTGCAAACGACCGGCCGTTTTATGAAAGAACAAACCCAAAAACTGATTGATGAACATGGCTTACCCGCCGAAGCAGCCGGCGTCGACTGGCACCCACATTTCAGCTTTAACGTTGATAATCCAGAAACAGCAAAACAGCTAACCACTCTTTTTTCTCAGGAAATGGCCAAGCGTAATGTACACATGGCCACTTCGTTCTATTTGAATGAGTCGCATGGTGACAGTGAATGCAATCAGACACTGGAGGCGATGAATGAGGCGTTCAAAGTGATTTCCTCCGGGCTCGCCACCAATAGCATCGCGGAGAAAATTGAATGCCAACCACGAGTAGATATTTTCAGACGACTTGTCAGCTAATAACTGACGCACTTTAAAAGGAATTAACTGTAGTGAGAACTAGTAAGACACTCGCCAAAATCAGAGCCGGCAAACCTGTAAAGATGTGCTGCCTGGGGCACTTTGTACCGGCATATATTCATCATGCCTCCCACTTTGGTTATGACTGCATCTGGACAGATAACGAACACCGCACGATGAGCGAACGCGAAGTGCAATCATTACTTACCAACTTTCATTTGGCTGATATTGATTGCATGCTACGGCCGAAAACAACTGAGAAAACGGAGCTTTACCGGTATCTTGAAGACGGCGCAACCGGATTGATGATTCCACATGTTTCAACTCCCGAAGCAGCATATGACTTGGTTCAGTCCACGAAGTTCCCACCAATCGGAAATCGAGGCATCGACAATGCCGGCATAGACAGCGATTTTCACCTTCATGATGCAGACACATATGTGGATCACATAAACAGTGAGACATTTCTGGTCATACAAATCGAAACGCCCGAGGGAGTTGCCAATGCTGAGGAGATTGCGAGTATTGAAGGCCTCGATGGCATCTTCGTTGGCCCCGGCGATCTAGGGCTCCGTATTCGGCGAACCGATACGGATCTGACGTTGGAAGAGGGTATTGCAACGGTTGCTAGCGCATGTGCCAAGCACAATATCGCGTGGGGTATGCCTGCACCAGATGCAGATGCAGTAGTGCGTCTGCGGGATCAGGGTGCACAACTTATCGCATACGGTGGAGACTTTGGTTTTATGATGCAGGGCCTCAGCCGTTGTGGCGATGAACTAGCTGCCGCATTTGGAGAATAATCTGCGTGTCACTTCCACGTGTGCTAATTATCGGCGTCGGCTCGATTGGACATCGTCACTTGCGGTGTTTTCTGAACACCGGGCGTGTGACTGCAGAGATCTGTGAAGTCAACAACGATCTGGCTCAGGACATAGCGGCGCAGTACGGTATTACGACTGTCTGGAATTCACTTGACGACGCAATCGCATCACCACCAGATCTGGCCGTAATTTGTGCACCGGCGCATCTTCACATAGAAATGGCGATTACACTGGCCAATCACGGTGTTGATATTCTGATTGAAAAGCCACTCAGCACATCGCTGAATGACATCGATATCTTAAAATCTTC
>CEQU01067272.1_pt1 | contig 12342 bp, 10 predicted proteins | sample 531031 | NCBI WGS metagenome assembly CEQU01 (sample SAMEA2621216, study PRJEB7988) | marine metagenome | isolation source: saline water (ENVO:00002010), including
ATAATGAAAGTTAAAGACGTTGCCAGGGTTCAACGTATCCCATGTCTAGAAAATCAAAGATATCTTTTTCCACCTTAAACACATGATCTACCTCTTTACCTGATTCAAGATGTTCGATGTTGTATTCATTAATTGTGAATCCTTTTTCATTCGCAAGTTTTCTCATCATTTGGTTGAATTCACCTGATCCCGTAAAGTAGAGGATGGCGAATGGATATTCACTCGGTTTTGTGAACATGATATCAACTCTCCTTGCGATACCATTACGACCCATCCGACCAATTCCATTGTATTTCTTTTCTCCATATGCCAATTCTTCAATCAAATATCCTTGATTCACAAGTTTTTGAATGAACTTTTGGTATACTTCTTTATTATCAGCTTTAAGGAGGACATCAATATCACCACTATCTTCCTTATTCCTACGATAAGAACCAGTAATCGTTAGTTCAGCGTTAGGGTCTGTTTTCTTCAAGAACTTCTTCAAATGAGCTTCATGTCGCACAATTTCTTCTCGTGGGATGCGTTGAAGAAGTTCTTCATAATATTTCAATCCAATCAACTGTTTTTGGTTCAAAAGTTCCTTCCTCTCCCTTAGCTGTTCGATTGTAGTGATACCATTCTTTACAAGTTCATTCGCATTTTTAGGTCCAATTCCATGGATATTCATAAATTGTTCCCTTGGATCAACGATGTCTTTAATCTTATCATAGAGAGGACATGAACCAGTTTTTAAGATTTGATCTATCTTTTGATAAATGCTATCTCCAACCCCTTTAATACTGCGAATGTTTGCTTCTGTGAGTTCACTATCGTCCTTAAACTTTTTGAAAGGACTAATAACCTTTAGATAAGAAGTAGCTTTGAATGGTTGTCCATTTGCTCTTTCATGATCTGCAATTTTCTTAAGGATTGAGATAAGATGTTCTTTCTTCTTTGTCGATGGATTCTGAATTTCATCCTTCACAATGATATCATCTCTCTTCCGCACATATCTCGCAAAACGAGGTTTCCCTTTGTCAGTTTTTCCAGAATGTTCATAATTGATAATTGTTCCAATTGGATGTGTCTCTTCATAATTTCCTCTTATCTCATCGTCCATACCTGATATCGCGAACTCTTTGTTCTCATCTTTATCAATCAAATGATAAGTATCCATATTAATCAATGGTTTACAGATGAAAGCTCCGAGGGAACCTGTATACTTTCCATTTCCAGGTTTATAATCCACTATGATTGATTCTTCATCAAAAGTAGGTTTACACTTTAACATATACTTTGATCTCTTATCTTCATACATTGAATTGGGACATTTCAACATGAGACCTTCTCCTCCATTTTCAATGATATTTTTATACATCTTTTCCATCTGTTCTTCAGACTGAATTGTTGTCTGAGTCGCCATCTGAACAGGACATTCGATTTGAAATTCTTCTGGAAGTGTTTCTTTCACCTTCTCCCAACGATCTTTGTTCTCTTTTACAACCTTACGAAGAAGTTTCAGCCTTTCTGAAAAAGGTTTCTTTACACTTGGAAGATCATAGACAATAAACTTGACTGGGATCCATTCTTTAGGATCTGGTTTGTGTTTCCTTACAACTCCCATCGATTCAAAATTTTCACGACCAACCCAGAGTTCTCCATCCAGGTTCACATCAGGGAGAGCAAATTTATACCAATCAGGAGTTCCAATGAAAGGTTTTTGATTTCGTGAAAGAAACATCCATTCTCCATTTACTTTGACCCATTGTCCTCTGTATCCGTCCATTTTTTCAGATGCCTTCCATTGTAAAGGGGGACGACATTCAGGATCTGATCGTGGAGCAGGCATGCCTTTGTGAAATTCACCTGCGAGCATGAAAGGGATCTTATCTTCATCCATCATTTATTTATTTGTTATAATTAACCTTTAATTCAAAATCAAATTTGAAAAACTTTTTGAATTCTTTGAGTAATTCAAAAAAAGATAAGATGGTATGCTCCCATTGTAATCAACCGGGACACACTTATCGTGGGTGCCCGACAATCACAGAGGAGGAAAAAAAAGAAAAGGCAAAGGAAATCAAAGAAAAGAAGGAAGCTGTCGCTGAAAGGAGAAGACTTCGTGAGGAAAGAAGGAGAACGGAACAAGAGAGAATCCTAGAAGCTCAAAGGATTGCTCAGGAGAATAGAAAAATAACATATAATGTAGCTAATACAACAGGTTATGAGATTGTAATGTACTGGGCACATAATAATGATAACACTTTGAGGAGATTTACTTATTGTGACCTTCATTCAACTACGACAATCTCATGTATCAAAAATAAACATCGGATTGTTGCTTTTCCCTTCTTAGAGGTATGTGAACTTCAGAGTCCAAATGCACGAAAGAAGATTACAATACCTGAATCGGGTGAACTTCCTTATATATCTGTATTTGATATGAAGATGAAGGATTTTGATGGAACGAATATCGTAATTGATTGTGAATATAAACCTAAGAAAACGGAACTGGAGGAATGGAAAGAATTTGCTCTTAAATCCCATTACCTTCTCAAAGAAATTCAAAAAATGACCACCACAAATAAGAAAGATAAAGATGGAGAAGTTATCTACCATGAAAAATATGAGAATATTGATATATTCCTTAAAATGATACAAGATATCCCTATCCCTCATTCATGTTCTGAAGCAGATAAAGAAAGGGCAGGGGTTCCGTCTTTGTTAACAAATATTACTTAGACTTTTTCATATAGTCTTTAATGTCTCGAATATCTTCTTTGATATTAGTAACATCATTTTTTAATACATTCATTGTCCCTAAGAATTTATTAATTGATTGATTATAATATTCTTCTTTTTTTTCTTGTGCTTCAACTTTTAGACCAATGAGCTCTAATTTTTCAGATTGTTTACCGATTTGAAAGATAACACCCCCTGTTGTCATACATGCCGCTAAAATAGGAGCCAATTGTTGAAAGTTTACACTCATTTAAGTAAAGTATCTACTTACTATATTCAATATTTTATTTACCTTACTTAAGAATATAAGGAATTATTTAATTATTCTATGTTCCGTTATTTTCATTACTTTATTATCATATTAATTACAAGTGGTATTAGTGTAAATTATACTCATATACTAAATAATCATAAATTACTTACTATGAAAAAAAATTTAGAAAGATTATCCAAAGAAAATCAAAAACTCAAAGAGAAAAAGAATATACCATCAACAATGGAAAATGCTCTCGATACAATTTATCATTCAATTGTCTATATGTTAAAAGAAGTAAATAATATAGACCTTGAAGAATTAGATAATGAGTTAGTTGATGAAATTAAATCATCATGTAAACAGATACTTGAAACATTAACAAAAGAAGAAAAATTAAGTGTTGAAGTTGATCACTCTACCAGTTCAGAAGATGAAGGATTAACTCTTGAAGTTGAATCTTCGGATGGTTCATTTGAGAACTTAAGTTCTATTGATAAAGACAGTTAGTTAATACATTCTTTCATTCTGAAGATTAACATTTCCACCCATACCAGTTGTTGGGTGTCTTTCTGAATTGAATGGCTTCTTCCTTACTTCAAATTTTTGATTCTCATGAATGATAAGGATTTGAATTTGTCGATATTTATCTTCCTTACAAGCATTATGTTCACCGAACGCACGAGACATACCAACATCAACTCTCCACAAACGATTATTATATATTGAATTCAGGTATTTGTTTTCCATAAATTGGGGTGTATGTGCGATAACCATACCTTTTACAGGCATTAAGAGTTTATTTTTTTGATTAATGATTTTCAATAATTCGTTGAATGTATTTTCAGTATTTTCTTCATCTTCTTCTCCATAAACACGACACCAAAAAGGCGACATATCATCATCATCTCTAAAAATTTCGTCAAAAATATCATCTTCTACCGCATTGCTTTCTTTCGTCATCCATTTTGAAACAACGCTATTAATTTCTGATATTTTATATTTTTTCATTAGATCACGTGTTAGCCCACCATGAACGAAGATAAAATTACCAACCATAAGAATTGATTTCTTTCTTGAAGCATACATCTTCGCAATACTTCCCCCTCTCTGAAATGCTTTTGTCCTGTGATAATATCCCAAAGGATAACCATCTTTTGTATATTTACTTGTTCTATCTTTTTCAGGAACAAATTCTAAAAATTCAAGAGGGGATACATATCGGAAATCTTTATCAATATTCATTAATTCATGGTTTCCTAATAATCCTAATACTCTTCCTCCAACTTTTCGCGCTTCATCATCTAAACGCAAAAATAGTTTAATAATTTTCATATTATTTCCTTCATCTTGAAATACATCAGAAAAATCTTTAATACAGTTTTTAACAAGTTCATCAGGCCTACAACGGTCTATTTGATCACCTAATTGAACAACCCATGTTGATCCCCCACACCAATGAATACTATTTAAATCCCTTTCATTTGATTGTTGGGGGATGACTTCTGCCAATTTAAGAGCAATTAATGTTGCTCTTAAGTCCCCATGGACGTCCCCTATTGCGACTAATCTTTTAACCGCAGGATATACACCTACTTTATCATACTGTGGGTGAGTTGATTTGATTTCATGTTTAACTTCTTTTTCAGCAACACGATTTATTTCATTCCTTTGGATTGTATTGTCGGCATCGACCTTTTCTATTTTTGTAATTGGATGAGACATCCGCCGCTTTACAATTGGACGCGGGATAGATTGTTTACTATCCTTTTGAAGTCTACCTGTTGTCGACATCCTCCGTTGAATTTGAACTGATTTTATATCTTTCTCTTCTTTTTTCTGTCCATAAACACTCAACTTCTTCTGTAAGAATGTTTTGATAAGTTCCAGTATTTCTTTTCTTGTTCGATTAGGAAGGTCTTTTTTTTCAATCATTTTATATTTTAAACATATCATGATAAGTTCCTTATCTGATAAAAGGTCAAAATTAAGTTCATTCAATTTCATAATTAAAAGAAAATAAAAAAATAGTAATTTTAAACTTATTTTCTATTTCTTATTATATAATATAGAATGGAGGTTTGGTTGATGTATGCTTTAATGGCAGCAATATTTATTTCGATAAGAGATATAATCTCCCTTGATTTTATTAAGAGATATGATTACATTCAATATATGGTTATCGCAAATATTATCATTTTCATCGGGACAATGTTGTATGTATTTACAACAGGTTTTAAAATACAAAAACCAAAATTAAATGATTTTATAGTTATTCTTATTCGTTTATTAATTGTGTATCTTATAATTGATCCATCAATCTATAATTCGATTAAAAATTGTGAAAATCCTGGTTATGCAAAATCAATCATTAGCCTCAATACATTATTTGTATTTTTCGTTGCCACAATTATTTATAAATCAAAGGTTGATACAAAGAAGATCGCAGGTATTATTATGATGCTCGCCGGTTCTTATTTCCTCGTTTAGCTGACCCCTTTCTCTTTTTAATCTTCGTTGCCATACGTTTTATCCTTGTTGATTGAGCACCTCTTCTTACTCTCTGAGTTCTTTTATTCCTTTTATTCCTTTTCTTTAAAGAGACCCTCTTCGTCTTTTTTTGAGAATATTTCTTTAATAATTCTTTGAATTGTTTGTATGCTTTTTCAGCTGTAATTCGTAGTTTTGGTATAGGAGTAGTCATTAAACTAAATAACACATAGAAATCATTAATGAGATTACTTTCCTCCTTCAGTAAGTAATTTACTTCGGGACGCAAGAATAACAAAGGTATTAGTATTCCTAAACTATATGTATCAATCCCTCGAATCATTGTTGTTTGATTTATATTTTTATCTCTGATTTGTTGAACTACTTCCTCAATAACGTTCAATCCACCCTTTCTACCAAAGATCATATGAATAATATTTAAAATATCATAATTTCTCCTTTCATACTTTGTATTGACTCTTTCAACTTCTTCATCTAATTTAGAAGAAGACGCGTAATACAATAGATAATCAATTGGATAATAAATATAGAAACGATCTGTCATTAGTTCATCTAATGATCTTTGTTTGAAATGATTCTTATTTGATAATAAACCAGCTAATCCAAAGTCAATGTATTTGAAGACTCCATCATGAAAGACAATATTAATAGGTTTAATATCATTATGAATTATTTTTTTCTCATCCATTTTTTTTAATCCTAAGAATAATGGTTCCATCATCTTCATTAATTCTAAGAATTTATTATCTCTTTGTCGAGGGCTCATTTTCTTCCCTTCAAACATCGACATAAATTTATCATCCATAGTTTCTCCACCATAGATACCATTCATCATATAGCTATTCTCATCAAATTCATCTATAAAGTCTTCATCATACAAACAGTCATCCATACCTCTTTTATCATAAGTAGATAGGGTATCTTTGGGAAAGGGTTTACAGAATTGATCAAAAATAATAGCCCAGGATGAATATCCTTTTATTTTTTGAATTGCTTCATTCATTTTTTTTTCATATTGACTTTCTTCTTTTGCCCCAGGATTAAAAATAATTTTTGAGATCCTCTCATCATCAACATTTCCGTTTTTCCTACATGGAAAATTAGGATTAAATACACAACTACTTGAACCTGTAGCAAGTAATTCACCACCTAACATAAATATAATATATAATATATAATATTATGGATCAAAAATTGTTTGATGTAAGAAAACATATTCAACATTCAAAGAAGTTTGAAGACCTTTATAATGTAATTTGGAAATCATGTGAGAATGAAAAGATACAAAAGAAACATTTTAAAGACGTATCAATTGGATTATTTAATGTGCCTTGTGGTGGCTTTGGAGATATTATTGTAACGAAAACATTCCATGATTACTTGAAAGAATGGTATCCTACATCAAAGATATCAATTTGTACAACAGGACCCCAAAAATACAAAGATTTAGGTGTCGGAGGTATTAATTTTTATAAATTAACTAGGAAAGATGGATCTACATATGATGATGCTGAGTGTAGTGGTTATGATGAATTAAAATTAACTAAAAAGATAAAGTTTGATATTATGATTGTGATTCCAATTATTAATTACCAATTCAATATTAAGAAATTTCAAAAGCTAATTCCATACGCGAATGTTTTTAATACATTTAGTGTAAGTGAGTATAATGGTGAATTCCCTCCCTATACATTTCCTATTGGTGTGGGTAGAGGGCAATTAGGATTATTAATGAATGATTTTAAGATTAAACAACAGAATCTAATGAAAAAACCATATGCCTTAGTGTATATACAACCATCTCCATCATGGGGTGTCCATTCAAAAACATGTTTCTTATCTTTTATTGAGATGATATGTAAGAATTATCATAAAAAACATCCTAATTTTCAAGTTGTGATACCTCAATGGATTGATGAAGAGGTATTTAACAATGATACTTTTAGGAGAAATATTATCAAAATAATTAAGAAGTATTATGATTCTATTTATTTCATTGATGAAGATGGTGGTCGAGGAGCAGGTCCAATTTATGATAAGAAAAACTCTAAATCGAAAATAACCTTCCGTGCGGATATCTTACCACAGAAAAGGGAAATCTTTATTTCTCTTATGAAAGATAGTGTTAGAGACATATTAGTTACAGGAGATCAAAGTTTAACAGATATTCTATCCTGTTGTAAAAGGAAAAGAGTATGGTATCAGATCGCCCCTTGGAAACAAGGGTTAGCGAATAACCTTCATAAACATCTACCAAATAAGTATTATGGATCATTTAAAACATCATGTGGGACAATAAAAAGTGTTGATCTAGATATTGATTGGAGAGATTTTATGAAAGAATATGACTTTAGAAAACAGGGACGAAAAAGAATGGATTCTATCCTAATCGGAAATTCATACTATCAAAAGAACAATCAATATCAAAAGATAGCAGGTTTAATTGAAAAATCCAGATATCTAGAAACCGCACAAAAGAAGATTAATAAATTGATGAATTACTAAATTTATATATATTTATTATATTATATAATGAATGAGTGTAATTTATGTCGTTATATAGAAAGTGAAACAGATCCAAATAAACAAACATGCTCAAAATGGGTTAACAATGATGATGTTAATTTACCATGTCTCCCGACAGGTGGTAACCCCGGAGATAATCCAAATGATGAAAATGACAATTGTCAACGGATCGAATGTCCTTCTCATTGCCAATATCCATTTACGAAACAAGTCTATAATGATGGAGACCATCCAAATGAACATTATGATAATCTACGCATTAACCCTGCATTTCGTTATTTAAAGAATAATCCAGCCCTCCTTGAAGCATATCTAAGCAACGCTACAAATAATGATATGGTAAAAGATAGTCTAAAGACATATAATTCTCAAAATATTCCTGAAAATTTAAATCTTCGGTGTGGTGATCTTCTATCTCCTGAAGGGGATAAATCATATGATTTCCCAGATCTACCAACCTCTGATATTTTAAGAAGGACAATTGACCATCATATTGAAGTTTCCAATAAAGGAATTGACTGGTCTTCAATAAAAAGAACAGAAAAATTAGACGATGAATATGGATCAGGTATTAATGTAGCAGAAAACTATGTTGTAATTAATAGTTATACAATACCTCTATCCGAAAATGGTATTGAGCTTGAATGGTGGGATAGAGAACAACTTACAGGTGAACAATTAAAGCAACCATTACCTACAAGTATTCGGGAATATAATAGTTTAGAAAAGATTCACCTTGTTACAGGTGGGATATTAGAATATATTTTCCCAGAACATACATCTGATAAAATGGTAATTGAAGAAATATATGATTGGTTAATGAAAAATAACCTTGAAGAACAAGATGAAAACGAAGGAAATAGAATTACAATGGCTGAATTCTTTGGTATTCGAGCCGATGATGTAACTAATCGTGATTTTGAAGTATGTATGAATCAATTAATGATTACAGAACATGATGATGATGAATATTTAAGAAGGATTAATAGTTATACAAATTTAACCGATTTAGGGGATCCAAATAATCGTAAGGATCTATTTTATATCGAAGCAAAGATAAATAAATTTTTAATCCTTGACACAAGTAAGGTAGGTAAGTGCCTTGATATTGTTTATTTAACCGATGAAATTTGTAAAATTGGACTGACATCAACTCCAACACAAATGATGGGGAAATTCTTAAAATTAAATACCGACAATGTAGATGATGAAACATATAATGATAAAATGAGAATAGTTACAAAAAGACTCTTAAAATACTTACCTCGTATGGTTCAAAAAATGATTGATATTTCAGAATATTACGAAAAACAAAAATGTAATAATGAATTACACACGAATACAATATTACTCAAAGAAATATATACAAGTTTATTTACGAAAAATAGTATGAAAATTGAATTACCAACATTAGGACTTGGTGATTTTTTTAAAGATTTTGAAGAAAATATCTATACAAAAATAATATTATTAATCTTTATTGCTTATACTATCACACAATTTATCAAACTATTTACAGTGAATTTTAATATTGGAAGTAAGTAAAACCTTTCTTTTTAGAGAACTCTTTTTTATATTCATCTAATTTTTTTTCCTTATCATAGTTATTGATTATAAAATAACATAGTTTCATATCTTTATTTGTCATTGTTTTATTATCAAATATATGTATAATTCCATCTTTTTGATATAATTTTTTTAACATACTATATTATATATATAGATGAATGACATTTTTAAATATCTATTATTCATTTTAATCATTTCATTAATCATAGCTATTTTATGTTGTAATCATCATCATATTGAAGGGTTTTCAGAGTTTCCATTTGATAGTTCAAAGAACGAAGATGTTCAATCTTTCGAAAAACTTCAAGATATGATATTTAAATATGAATCAGTTCAAGATTCAGGGAAAAGTGGAGCGATTCAATTTGTTGACCATCGTATAGACGAAGGAATACCGTTAAAAAAAGAATATAAGAAGTTAAATGAAGATGTTCATGGAAAAGGAGACTATATGCCTTATGAAAAAATATTACCAGATACATTTTCAACGGAAAGAGTAAAACCAAAAGTTAAAACACAAAAAGCTGTTATAAAAGTTGAAGCAGATATCGAGAACAAAACAGGAGATCTTCGTGAAATGGATGTTCAAGAAAGAAGTAAAAGTGGAAGCATTTACTTTGAACCCAACTCGTGTATAGGGGGATGGTCTGATTGGAATAAAGAAAATTGTGGTGATAAGAATAGCCGTTGCGGTATTCAATTTAAAAAATATGAAATTATTGAAGCAGAAAAAAATGATGAAAATGGTCCAGGAAAACCATGTGAATATAAAGATGGTGAAATAAAATACCGATATTGTTTCGGTTTAGGAAATGATGATTATGAATCAAATAATGAAAGATGCGGGACAGTTAATAATTCATGTCCATGTAAACTAAGTAATGATAATGTTATGGTTCTTGATGGTGAAAATGTGTATGATTTAGAAGACGACTGTAAATTCGAAAGGAATATAGATTGTCTATGTCCTCCAGGATATTCAATCGTTAGTAAAGATGAAATATGTAAGCTTACACCAGGTGTTGATTGTAGTATAGAAGAACCGGGTTGTGTATATATCCCCCCTACTGGAAAAGGTGGAGAATCATGTAATATACCTAATTTTATTAATGAAAAAGCAGAAAAGGATTTTTATAATAATTATTTATCTTTTGATGGGAAATGTAAAGAAAAGAAATGTTATTGTAACCATGGTAAGGCTGTTGAAGGAGAAGATTGTTTAATTGATGGTTTTGAATTATGTGACTTAAACTTCCCATGTGACGAAGGATATTATTATGAAGGGAACCCACCAAGATGTAAGGAACAAACTGATAAAAATGAATGTAATTGTCTCAATGGAAGTCCTGGCAGTGAAGGGACAAATACACGTTGTTCGCCAACTGAAACAGCAAATAGTGATAAAAGGATACAATTTTGTAGTGTAAATTGTTCTCCTGGTTTTAAACATGAGCAACAATGTGATGATTATTATGAAACAACCATGTTTAATAATGTAAGTTGTTGTGTTCCTGAGTTTAATCGTTGTAAATTAGATGAACAATCATTAATCAATAAGAATATTGTAAGGAAAATAACTTCAAATAGACATACTGAACTTTTGAATAGTAGCCTCTTTGAATTGAAAAATACATATGCGGATACAATTGATAATGACATTGATTTTGATACAATTTTAAAAGAAGATAATCCTAAACAATATTTAATTAGTGAGATTCTTAAAAATGATCAGGGTAGTGATGAGGATACCAAAGAATGTGTTAATCGTATATCTCTTAAAAAGTGTATGAATAACTTTAAATGTAAAGAAGGTTATGCATTTCTTCCAAGTAAGGAATATGCTTCAGAGAATGAATTAAGAATTGTTACGTGTGAAGGTTCTGGAGAATTTAATGATATATGTATCCCTTCTTCAAAAAATTGTGAAGTAGAAAAAATTGTTGGTGATTCTACTACTGCGGCTTTCTCGGCCGTGGCCCTCGCGGCTGAAGCGGATGCTGCTGTAGCGGATGCCCCTGCGGATGCTGGTTGTAAATATCCAAGTAATACTGATGTTATTGGTAATATTGTAAAATGTAGTCCGCCAAGCCTTGATTCTACTACTGTTCAAGGGAAAAAATGTGAAGATTGTGAATTAGTTCAAGAAGAAGTATATCAACCTATATGGAATGGAACGTGTGTTCCAGTAAACTGCCCCATTGATAGTAATATCAAAGAACTCTATAATATACCTTATGATAGTTGCTCATCAAAAGATGATAATTGCGGATTATCAAACATTACATGTAAAAAAGACGAATATGATGTATCAAATACAAATAAGATGATATATTGTAGGGTTCCTTATAAAGTAGATAGTTCTTACACTATGAAGGATTATGAATTAATTCATTTGGGTTGTTCATTGAACCCTCCTTCAAGTGAAGCAAAGAAAGAAAAGTTACGTAGGATGAAACAAGGTAGTAATATGATAAGTGAAGGAGATGCTGAAATGGCCAAAACAATTGTATCTAGAACAGGTATATCAACTGAAAATATTGATACTGAAGCAGATTTTAGAGGGACGACTGCTCAAGCACAACTTGATCTAGAAACACAACTTGAAAAAACAAGAATTGAAATTGAAGATTCATTACAGAGTGAATTCAATGTTGAAAGGGATATTACAGCGAGGGAACGTCTACAACAAAGCAGTGATGGTGATGGTGATGGTGGTGGTGATGGTGATGAAAGTGGTGATGGTGATGAAAGTGGTGATG
>CEQU01021264.1_pt1 | contig 12293 bp, 5 predicted proteins | sample 531031 | NCBI WGS metagenome assembly CEQU01 (sample SAMEA2621216, study PRJEB7988) | marine metagenome | isolation source: saline water (ENVO:00002010), including
GCAAGGAAAAACTTTTTTCCCCGCTCCTATTCAAGCAGAAGGATATGAAATAAGTTCTAGAGGAATATTACCCACGCCTAGGTTAAGTATGTCGTCGCAAAGCGACCAAGAAACAGAAATCCTCTCCCTTATCAGAAGGGCCATAAGAAAATATGGAGATATAGTTGGAGCGAAAGTAACTAGAATTAGAACTTATGCAAAGTTTTTAGATAAAAATAATTTTGCAGATATTGCTAAATATGACGGGACCGACGGAAGTTATCTTTCTGCTTTTCCTGAAGGATACGAGCCTGACCCTTACGCTGAACTTCCAAGAGATATATTCTTTATCGAAAGAAAAGCCTCTGAGTCAAAAACTGCTATAGTTTATGAGCTAAGCTCCTCCTTGGATGTCGAAGGAATCAAGCTGCCTAGAAGAACAGTTCAGTCTAGAAAGTGTGGATTTGCTTATAGAGGGTGCGGGTGTTTTTACGAGTCAGCAAAGCCTGAAACATTTAATAAGTTAACTCCAAATATCATGCCTAAGACTGATCCCGATGAGCCAGATCAACCATTACCGGGACCGGGTACTACAAGCGAACTTTTAGCCAAGTGTCAAATAAGAGATTCGGAGCTTACGCTGCCTGAAGACGCCCCTCCTGTTGCTACTATTAAAAATGACAGCATCGCAAAACTGTTGCTCGGACAAGGCGCCATTTTAATTAATCAAGGAGAATGGAGGCGTGATAAAAATTATGAAATAGGCGATTATGTTTTCAAAATAAAAGATAATATAAAATATTATTTTGTCTGTAAGAAGTTCGTGCCTTCCGATTCCATGGAGACAAAATACAATCCACCGAATCCTGACTACTGGATTTCTGATATGTGCTCTAAAACTTTAGAAGGGTGCAGAAAAAGATGGGGGCTGCAAGGAGGCGTAAATATTGGTGAAACTAAAGATTTTGTAAAAGGCCAACTGCAATTTGGAGGATTTCCAAATGCTACTAAACTTGAACAGTCCGCAAGATGATTAACAAATATATTAAAAATCATATAAAGAAACACGCTCTGGAGGAAAATCCTAATGAGTGCTGCGGATTGATTTTTGAGTCTGACGGAATTACTAAAGCTTGCAGAGCTAAAAATACATCGACCGATAAGAAAAGATCTTTCGCTGTAGACACTGTAGATTATTATAAAGCCTCCTTATTAGGCGACGTACAAGCTATATATCATTCTCATTCCAATGGAAACCCTGACTTTTCTATAAAAGACAAGGAGGACAGCTTAAAACATAAAATTAATTTTGTGTTGTATGATATATATTCGAATACTTTTAAATTATTTGACTATCAGAAAAATAAAGAAGAAGTCTTAGAAATAGATTTTGAGTGGGGCAAGTCAGATTGTATTTCTCTTGTTCAGAAATATATAAAGAAAGAAAAAGGGTACGATTTAATACTGCCGGAGGAGCTTAATAGTAGAGACTCTAAATGGGTTAATAAAAATTTAAATATTGTCTCAAAAACTTTTGATTTAAATAAAGATGCTTGGGCACAAGTTAGTCTTTTGTCTATTCAAGACTTGGAGAATTGTGATATTTTGTGCTTTTCTCTTAAAAACAATATAGACCATTTCGGTATTTATACTTCTAACGGCATGTTTTTACATCACCCTATTGGTAAAAAACCAAAGAGTGATAGCATAGAAGAATACTATAATAGTTTAACAAAAGTGTATAGATTTAAAAAATGAACGATTCTTTAGCTACAGTTAAATTTCATGGGGACCTAGGTAAAAGTATCGGAAGAGATACTTGGAAGCTGGCTGTGCAATCTGTAGGAGAAGCTATAAATGCTGTAGAGAACCAGTGCAAAATACTCTGTAAAAAACTAATGGAGAATGATAAAAAAAATATAAAATACAGAGTTTTAATCAATGGTAAGGATTTTGTTCACGATAATGAAAAAGATATAAATAAATTTGAAGGCTTAGAGACTTCTGAGCTTGTGATGAAAAGAGAAATAGAAACTATAGACATTATTCCAGTAGTCGAAGGAGCGGGAGGAGGAGATGGAGGAGATATATTCCAAACTATTATAGGAGCTATTTTAGTTGTAGTTGGATTTATTTTGATATCTACTGGTAACGTGATGATTGGATCTAGTTTAGTAATGGCAGGTGTCGGGCTCATGGCGGCAGGAATAGCAAATCTTCTTACGCCTATGCCCGAGTTTGATGACTTTAGACAGATAGAAGGCGGCGGCAGACCATCTTATCTTTTTTCTGGACCAGCGAACGTCATCAGAGAAGGCGGTCCAGTATTCGTAGGGTACGGTCAATTATTAGTAGGCAGTCAAGTAATCCAATCCACTATAGAAACTGTAGATGAATTAAATGGTAACTTTATGAACGAGCAAGCTGATAAACTTTCGTTTATTCCATTTCCTAAATATTGGGGTTTCGAGGGTTATGGTTTGGATTATGGAAATGATTTTCGCGATGGAATTAAGGGAGATGAAGAAATGCGAAGCAGGGCTAGAGAAATCAGTAATAAAACTTCACTAGATGAGTGTGGGCCAAGTGAAAATCATACAGTTGGCAGTAAAAAGACTATACTAACTTCTGATGGAGATGATTATGAAATCGCTGATCTCAAGTAAAGGATAAAAAATGGGTAGAGACGAAAGAACGGCAAGGCCACCTATTCAAGACGAAGCGGGAGTTTTTCGCACCGGCGAAACTGGCTTATTCTCAGCGAAGAGTCGCGTCAACGTCGCAGATTTAATAGGGGAAGGAGAGATAGATGGAATAGTTAGCGGCCAATATTATTTCGAAGGAAGTTTAGGGGACATAGGTTATCATACTTGTACATATAAACCTTATAGTGCTCTAGACGTTTCCGGTAATTGCGATACAGAACTAGGATACCTTAGGTCTATTTACTGGAACAACGTTCCTGTGGTTTCTAAAGATGGATTTTATAATTTTCAAGAAGTCAACTTACAATGGAATAAAGGGCTTCCTCAAGGAGAATTACCCTCTTTAAATCCTGAGCTGCCAAATGATGAGAACGCTAAGAACTCAAAAGATTTTGAGCTTTCTCTTTTTAGACCAATACAAGAACGAATTTTTGGCCCAACTATAGACCTTAGTGATCCTGAGATAACTCCCGGATATAGATCACCAAATATTCTTATTAACGATTATGATAAAGACGACTTCGGTAGAGGCCTTAACAGAAAAATTTCCAATCCGCCAAAGCTTTTAGGGGAGATAGATAGAAACGCAAAAGTATATACTGTATTAAACAAAGAGTGCGTAGCTGTTCAAGTAAATATCAAAGTCCCTAGACTGCTAGAAACTCTGGCTGATGACCCATTCGATAACGTTCAAGTGCCGCCCGCGGGTAAAAGACGGCAAACATTTTTCGATAAGAAAATGAAGCATAAAGAGGCTCAGCTTACTTTCGGAAATGGAGACGTTAAAGCAAGAAAAATAAGATATCAAATATATACAAGACCAATATACGACACCAGAAATGTCGCCTCGTCTTCTACGAACCCGGGCGATCTTTTTGTTCCTTGGAAAACGGTACCGGACGTAGATGATACTATCTTCGGAAAAATTGAAGAGCCTTATCTCAGAAGCATCGACATAAATTTTAATACTGGGCTATGGAAAAACGAGCTTCCTAGACTGAGCAAGAATTATAAATACTTCCAAGGCTGGGAAATTAAAATAATCAGATTAACTCCAGATTCTGTTCACTCATTTTTGAAAAACGAATCTTTTATAGACTCTTTAGTTGAGATATACGATTCTGTGATTAGGTATCCTTATTGCGCGATGGTTTATTCTAAATTCGACGCAGAATTTTTTAATCAAATACCTCAGAGATCTTACGAGTGCAAGCTGCTTAAAATTAAAATACCAAATACTTATGATCCTATAAAAAGAACCTACACCGAGCCTTTAGGATATTGGGACGGTTGTTTTAAACATAAAAAAGAATGGACTAATAACCCAGCTTGGTGTTTTTACGATTTAATAACTAATAATAGATATGGCTTAGGAGATTATATTGACCCTAACACAGTAGACAAATGGACTCTTTATGAGATAGCTAAATATTGCGATACACTAGTGCCTAATGATCGTGGCGGTCTAGAACCTAGATTTACTTTAAACCATATTATAGTCTCGAGAGAAGAAGCTTATAAAGTAGTCAATGAACTAGCTTCTGCATTTAGAGCTATTGCTTATTTTGCTTTTGGGAATATATATGTGAGTCAAGATTCCCCGAAAGTGCCTAAATATTTATTTAACAACTCAAACGTTGTAGAAGGCTCATTTCTTTATTCTTCATCTGCTAAAAAAGCCAGACATACCGTTGCTTTAATTAGGTATAACGATAAGCATAATATGTATCAGCCTTCTATTTGTTATGTCGAAGATCAATTCGGCGTTCAAAGATATGGCATAAGAGAAATTGAAACTAGTGCCATAGGTTGCACAAGCGAAGCCCAAGCAAAAAGATTTGGAGAATGGATTTTAAGAAGTGAGCTACTGCAGACAGAAACGGTTCAATTCACGGCTGGCACAGAAGGAGCCTACTTACGCCCCGGAGATAATATTAGTATTTATGATGAGCATAGAAATGAAAGAAAGCTGGCCGGAAGAACTATTACTGTTGAAGAAGTAGCTACGGGACTTGCGCCTTCAGGAGTCGCTTCTTCTCAAGGTACAGAAATATCTTACTCTAGAGATGACGGGAATGGCAACTATCCTATGACCGGTAACGCCATCACTTTAGACAAGCCCATCTATCTCACTCCTGAGAGAGAATATAAACTATCCTTACTAACTCCTACTCACTATTATGAGCCTACTCAAATAACGCCAACTAAATGCGAAGAAAACATAGAAACTACTACGCGAACGATAACTATCGATACAAGAGAAGAAAGAGAAATTGAAATTGCGAATGATTCAAGCGAAGTTACTGTAAATATAGAATTTATAGAGTTAAATCCCGGCAGAAATGGTTATACAAATGATATAAACAGAAAAGCTGGAGCTAAACCTTTTATTAGTTCGAACTTCCAAGTTTTGAACTTTGTTGATGGAAGCGGAGATGGAGGCCATGCTTCTAGTTTCGAAATAATAGAAGGAAATGCTAGATTTGGAAACGAAGGCAGAACTATAATTGGCAGTGGCACTGTTAAAATAAAATATACTTGGGAAGAAGACGCAGACAACATAGGAGGAGGTAATATAGAAAATGTCGCTGGTAGAAATAAAGCTTTGACTGAAATAATAGTCAAGGGAGTCACTTGGAAGCAAAGTGATGCTGATTCAGGTACAGTCTTCGGAGAAGTAGAACTTAGCGCAAATACTCAATCTAATCTAATTACAGACGCTGAAATAAATTACTCTCACGGTTCTATTACTTTTAGTAGCATTTTCACCACAGAAAAAACTGTCGATGTAACTAACGAAAAAGTCGAACTGAATTTTTCTTTTAGTAGCTGGTTAGGGGACCAACGTAATCGGCCTTATACCAATGAACAAACAATTAATCCGGGCTTCCCTAAAAGAGTAGTAATTTATGCTTTAAACAACGATGGCTCAGAAGGAGCTATTCTAGCTCAAAGTAAGTATCACGGCGCAGGATCTCAATCTGCAACAGATGTAGGAGGAAAAAGATATAAACCCCGTGTAGGTGATTCACATAAATTTACTACTAGCCATAAGCATGGAGATAGTAAATTTGTACGATTTGGCTCAAATGATATTTATGCGGTAGTTAAAAGCAGCCTTAGAAACGGCGACCTATTTGAGTGCCTAGAATTTTATAAAAATAATGGTTCTAGTGCAGCTATTAGAGAGTTAGCTGAAGCAGAATTAGAATACCTTAATGTACAACAAAGTAGCGGGAGTACTAAAAAAACAGGCAGAAGCGCCAGAACCACTATATTTGATAAAGATTCTGATAACCTACTTCGATACAACGATCCCGAGGATAATGAAATCTACGAAGGCGCGGTAAATATAAACTCTCCCTTTATAAAACCAAAGGGAGTAAGTAAGATAAAAATTAAAGTTATCCACCCAATAACTCTTTATGCTGCCACTAATGGAGGAGTTGATGAATACGATGATGTAAATGTAGGATCCTCCGGGCAGACCTATGCTCATTTTAAAGATATTTTTGTTATAAATAGTCTTAAGATAGTAAAATTATATAATACTATATCTACTAAACCGGTCGACTCAGCAGGAAATACTATAGAAGTCGAACCCGGCAAAACAATAGATATCACTACCGAAAAGATAACTACTAACGCCACCAATACAGACGAAGCTTTGACGTCTGCAGACTTGCCAGAAATCAGAAAGAGTCAAATTCAAGAAATATTCTTTAGCGGATTTCAGGCTATGCCAGCCACAGGAAATTTTCATTCCGATTTTTCTGTATCTGGCAGCGGGATAGTTACTAAAATATTCTTTGATAACAATTTACAAAATATTAGGAAAGACAGTAGCGCAAACATTGTAGGCAGCGGTTTAGATTTTAGCGGCTTTAGTATAACCGGGTACGACAACTCTTCTGTAATAGGAGAGCTGCACGAAGACGGTCTTACACAGACCTATAGTTCTAGCTATACAAATCCAAACGGGGCAAACTTAGTTTGGTCAATAGAGCCTAGATATAAAGATACTAGCCAGAACGTTTCTTATTCAACAGATGTAGAAATATCTTCTGGCCAAGCTCAAGAATATAAAATTATTAATATAGCAGAGGACGAAGGGAAGTATAGTATTAATGCAATCGAAAACAATAATGCTACCTATCAATCTACTTCTCCCTCAAATATAACACAAGGTACCACCCTAGGAGGTCCTGTAGAAAATTTAAGAGTAGATACAGGAAAACCTAAAGCTGTCCACACTATCGACGAAGTCCAATTTGACGTGCAAGAAAAAGGAGCCTGCTGCACTATTATAGGAGATAAAACTTCTTGTGTCTCTAACGTGACTAAAGATGATTGCGAAATATTATTAAACGGTGAATTCTTTAAAAATAAAACTTGCGAAGAAATAAGAACCGCGGGAGATTGCCAACCTCCTACTCTTATAACTCCGCCAGATAGAGGAGGTGAGGCTGAAAAGCCAGACGACACGACTACGGACACTACAGAACCGCAGGACTCTGATAAAGATATTGAAATCTTACAACCAATAACAGATCTCCCAATGCCGGATCAAGAGCGATATTTATCTTTAAACGTAAAAATGGCGTTAAACATAGAAGACTTTAGTCCTTCTAATGGCTTAGAGGATTCTATAGCTGGATATTATAAAATAAAAAATTGGACCGATTTAACGTTATTCGGCACGAACGATAGTTTTAGAGAAAGCCAGATTATATCTCAATATAAAGATTTTGGCGGCAAAGATTTACATCCACTATGCTCAGATATATTAGGGATGACTTCTTCCACTACTAAAACTAACCTTTTTGGAAATGTATCCTTATGTGCAAGAAAATTATATTTTAACAATGAGGGAGACGCTAATAAGGGTGAAAACGTTTTAGGAGTAGTCGATGATTTTTGTGGTCGGACAGAAGAATTTTTAAAGAATCAAGGTTTCTATATACCTAACGAATATTTTATTATGCCGCACCCTTACGGATTTAGATCAGACAGCGATATTGATGGACTACATTTTTCAAATAGCAACGAACAGAAAGCCTCTATAACTTGGGACGATTCTGTCACAGCTAAAGGCTTGTGTAATGAGCCGAAAGATAACACTCACATAGCTCATTTTGAAGGCGGAGTTTATTCGGCAGAAAATATTAAAAATGGTAAAATATTTTGGGTAGCCCCGCCAAATGAAAAATATAAAATAACAGTCCAACATGCTTTGTATGAGTTCCCTAACTATCTTAGAGATGACAACGGGGATGTCGTACCTATAGATAGAAAAGATACAGACGGAGTAGCAGGAAGCTTTTATAGAACGGCGCAAATGCTAAGATTTAGTAGTCTCAATCATAACGTAACATCTAAAGACGGTAAAACGACAGCTTATGTTGCGGGATGTGAGTGCGGAGACTCTTCAAGCACTAGTCCTTATGCAGACGTAAACTTTGACTTTGAAGATGCTAGAATCGCTGGCTCCTTGCAAAAAAAATCAGAAGTTATAAACTATGCTGATTTTGCTAAATTAAATTTATGCGAACGCGAATCTAGTAATATTGTATTTGACTTTAAATTTAATCCAAAAACGATATTTAAAAGTGAAGTTGAATATAAATCTGCTTTAGAAAAAGGAGATATTAGCTTAGAGAAACAAATAATTCCCGGACAATTTGCTCTTTTTACAGTTAGCGTGATGCCAGTTTTTAATACTGATTCTAACGGAGATATAATAGATTGTCATGATCAAGAAGGATATAGGTATTCTTTTGCTGTTAACGTAGCTGAAGATTTAACTATAGCTGATGCGGATCAAACTGTATGCAACCAGTCACCAAGGCTTGATGCTGATAATCCATTCGATCCCTCTTTTTATCAGGGCGCGCTCACTGCCAATATGGTAAATGCTCCAAAAATATACGATACTCCTGCATTTATGGATAAAAATATAACTACAAATTTCAACACAGTGGCAGATCTCGATAAATACATGAATATCCAATATCCGGGAACTATATTTCAAACTCACGACAAAAACGGTACCGCTCTTGGCACCGATAGGCCCACATGTTTATATTTAAAAGGATCCCTTATAGGTCAAGATGATCTTCCCCACGCAAGTAAGAGATACGCCGTCAAAGCTGATGGCGATATAGCTAAAGGAGCGGGAATAGCAGTAGACAGTCATAACGGTGGTTCTGAAATAACTCCTGCTTTTACTTTTGCCGAAAATGGTCCGAACGCCACACAAGGCTTAAGTATGATAAGTTCGTTTTTAGCTAAATCAGAATGCTCGGAAACTAATACCTTTACACAAGCTAACGGAAGCAAACATAATAATGTCCATTTAGTTCTTAGTCCTTCGTTTAGACATACTCAAATATCCCAAGATTCTAAAAGTAAGTTTTATGATGGAAATATAGAAGATGCCAGAGCAGACAATCCAGTTGATCCACCACCTCCAGCTAATACCGGAGGAAAAGAACAAATCCACCCACCTATACATAAGAACCCTAGCTAACTATGGCAAAAAAAATTCACGTATATTGGAACTCTTATAATGGCCCGGGAGACGCTAGAGGCAATTATATAGAATATGACCATTTTGTTGTCTTAGTAAAATTTAACGAGCCTTTTACAAAAACAGCTTACCAGAGTCAATTAGATGAAACAAAAGGCACTCCCGGCGGAGGGGATCATAAAGTAATGGGAGTAGATGATTTAGTTACTCAAGGGATGGAAGACACGGATTTTTTTATACCTGACGAAGAAAATACTAAATTAGAACAATTTGAAGCTTATAAATTTACATTTGACGCACCTCAAAACGGACAATACTTTTTCTCAGTATGGGCGTTTCTAGAAGGAGAAGCGTATGGACCTAGCTATTACCCTCCACGTTTAGATATACAAGACGGCAGTGGAGAATTCGTAGAAAATAATCAAGGCATTATTGTAGATTCAGATTTAGATACTGTAGACCTTAGTGATACTTTAAATATATATGGCTTGACCGTTGCTGGCTCGAATGGAAAATTTTTAGAAGTAAACGATACGTCCGGCGAAAAAGACTCTAAAGACCCCTTAAATAACGCTATAGAAATCAGAAACACTCCTGATCCTAATTTTAAATTTTTCGCTACTCTAAGCGAAAACGGAAGCACTGGAAATAAAGAAATAAATTTTAAAGGAAGAGCCCGGATTACTATAAGGCCACCTAGCGCAAGCAATATACCTAGTCCAAATATATTTTATGAGTTCTATGACGTGGATATAGGAGGAGGGCCAAATGAGTCTTTTACTTTTAACAGTTTCTATAATTCTTATATAGCTTTAGGAAATATACCAGAAGGTCAAAAACATTTTGAAGATACAAAAAGTTCTTTCATTATAACGGATAAGCTAACTATAGATAATCTTCCCCTTAGGCATTTCGATGTAGTCGTAGAAGGGTATAATTCAGAAACTTTAAAAACTAGCGCTGGTAACAATCTTCATGACAATGTCAAAACTGAACAAATCGGCCTCGAAGGAGATTTTAAGAAAGAAGGAATTCCCGGATATGATATTTGCGAAGTGAAGCTCCTAGCTCCAGAGGGCTTAATATTTCTGCAAGAATATTCACTCAGAGATGGGTTCGTTACTCCTCAGCAAGCTTTTGACAAAAAGATTCCATATATAATAGAACCTAGAATTACAGACGACGGAAATATTGATTTAATTTTTATTAGAAGTTTTAAAGAGACAGAATCTATAAAAACAGAGTCTGAAATTATAGATGAATTTATTGACCCCTTAGCTGGAGTAGTTGTATATTATTCGGACGAGCCTTTTGCTTTAAACACTGAAGAAATAAACATTCGAGATGGGTTCGAGCAAAAAGTGACGGTTGATGATAAAGTTGTTACTGTAAAAAGAGAATTTGTTTTAGCCGAAGACTTTAATACAGATAAAGGAGATCATATACTAAGTATACCTTTTGTTGACCCTTTCGCTAGGAAAGAAATAAAAAGCCAAAATATAATAATAGCAGGTTTCGATGAGCTTCTTTATGTAAAACATTTCGTAAATGACAAGCCTTTGTCAGAGAAAGTAAAAGTAGACGACAAGTCTATGGATGTACCTACTATATTAGGAGAGAAAGAACTATCTTTTAGTCAAACAGTGCCGGGGATAAATGATTTTAAAGATGAAAACGGAGATAGCACTAATGATTTCAATAAAGCTGTTAAAAGCACCTCGTCTATCCAGATGTTCAAAAAAGCTCCGGTTGACGAAGGCTTTAGAGCCCAGTCTTATAGATGCTATGCTTATATAGAATTTCCAGCAGGCTCTATTGATGCCGTGGGTGCTACTAATGAAACGAGTATTATAGGTCAAAATAATTTAGACCTCAGCTTTAATAAAAAAAATACTGAATTAACAATCAACTTCAGAGAACAGTTAGATTATATCCCAGTTATTCTACCTTATATAGAATCGGTAGATACAGGATTTTCCGCAGTAAATGCCTCCTCCCCAGTAGACGTAAGGCTTGGGCAAATAGATCAAAATTCTGCTAAAATACTTATCTCTAAAGCCGGTAAGAGTGAACCTTCTATGAAACTTTTCGTTGGATTTTTGGCGATTACTTAATAAAATACATATATGAAATTAGTAAACTTCTGCGCCTATATAGACAAAGGCTCCGATCAACTAATCTGCCAGTCGGATAAAAACTTTTTAAGTATCGATAAGTCGTTCTCTGTTCGGATAGAAGATGAAAGTTACAAAATTAGACAAATAAAAAAAGAAGAAGCTTGGTACAGTTTTAAAAACATAAAAAACCAAGGGAAACAATATTTGTCTATTTCCGGCGCTCCAGAGAACAAGTTATTTCCTAAAGACTTTGTTGAAATATATTTAAGCCAGTATTCTGTAAGAGAATTTGGTATGATAGTAGAAAACGGAGAAGGTTATCAAGAAAATGAAGTTATCGTTTTTGAAGACTTCGGCGGCAAATGTAATTTAAGAATAGATGGAGTAAATGAAAACGGGGGAGCAACTTCCGTCCATATAGATCATATAGAAGACTTTTATATCTCCGGTCATCGTGAAATTGAATTTAGCTCTATAGAAGGAAAAGGCTGCAAAATAGTTATCGAACTAGCTGACACCAAAAAGAAAAAAGTCCTACCTAAAAATATTAAGACGTGTTCTTTTTCGAGAGGGGTTTATTATGTTGATTTTGAATATGAGATTCCTGAATATATAGAAGGCGGCCAAATAAAAATCTACAGACCAACATGCACGTTAGATAAAAAGAACTTACAAGATTTAGAAGGCCAGATTGTTTGTATAGCCCAAAGAGTAAACTACACTCCAAAAATGCAAATTCCTATCGTGCAAAAAGGCACTATTAACGCTTACAAAATGTATAACGAAGGCGCCACTATTATAGAAGACAAATTTATGGAGCTGGAAAAAAGAATTATAGAATTAGAGTCTAGAATTTAGGGTCTCCTTCCTCCTGCGTAAGAAGCTCCGTCTCTCAAAAGTCCTCCCGGTCTTTGTTGTCTTTCGATTTCTTTCAGAACAACGCCTCGAATTGCTTCGCCCATT
>CEQU01026812.1_pt1 | contig 12285 bp, 9 predicted proteins | sample 531031 | NCBI WGS metagenome assembly CEQU01 (sample SAMEA2621216, study PRJEB7988) | marine metagenome | isolation source: saline water (ENVO:00002010), including
GCCCGAAAAGGAAAAAGAAAAAGGTCAGAGACAAGAGAGAACTCGTTTTGATAAGGTTGCAATTGTTATGCATCCCGAAGGTTACAGAAGCAAGATGTACGATGCCCAAGACAAAGACATCGAACTCAAAGATCTTATCTCTTTCATTATGCCGACATGGGGTATTGATGCCAAAGAAGGGCTTGATGTCTTTGGTGCTGTCGAAGATGCAATCGATGCCGATATGAAAGAGAACCCAAATCCTGTTAGAGACAGAATGAACAAGATTAAGGGTGCAGTTGATTCTTTGAACGACGCCCTTGAGTCCAACTACCACGATAACTTGAAGCCCAACTTCTTTGACGATCCTGAGAAGGCATCAAGAGCTCCCGTTGCTTACGGGACATTAAAGAATTACAGAGTCGAACCTGGTGAAATGGTTATTCCTTTTACTGCTAATTTTTATTTTCCTATTCCCGACGAAATTGGCGGGTATGAAAAAATGACGAAAGACAGAACATTCCGAGGAAACGACAGAGGAAGACTGCAAAATTTCAAAGACATGCTCAGGAACAACATGCAACTGTGGCGACCAGCAGCAACAATGGTGAATGAAACATTTAAATCTTTTGATGCTGCCAAGGAAAAATATACTAAAAAACTTCAGAATGAGTTCGGCGAAGAACCGGGGAAGTCAAGAGCAGACACCATTTTTCAAAGACGACCCAAGGACGATACAAAAGCACCTGCACCAGAGGCGGATATTGAATATGTCGGACCTGTAACGAAACAGAGATTTATCTTTATGGATCTGCGAATGATGGTGAAGATAAGAGACACTGTTGGTGTTATTGACGAAGGCGGACTCGATGAAACTATGTTGAACGTCGTTGGCGATATTCGCAACTTCATGGAAGACGGCATACAAAAAGTTAAAGAGCAGGCTTGGGAAGAATTCCAGTTCATGGCAAAGCGATGGATGGAACAGAACCCTCGCAAATCACCAGAAGAAGAAAAGGCAGAGACTGAGAAGAATGTAGACGACATCATGGCTCATTTGCCAGAGGAGAGACAAGCAATGTCATTAGAAGAAAAGATTTTAGCAAAACTAATGGGAGAAGAACTCCTCTTGGAAGTTGATTACGAACAAGCACAGGCATCGCTGACTGGCAAGCCTGCACAGAAGCTCGTCAAGAGTTTTAACTTCGACCAAGGCAAAGATCCAATGGACAATATGTCCAAGCTCGTTACAACGATTAGAAATACGATTATGACTACTGTTCCCCACGATGTGCTTCCTGGCGAAGTTGCAAACGATCCAAGCATGGACCCAATCGGGAAAGAAAAAGAAATTGAAAAAAGAAGAGCACTCGGTATCATGTGGATGCTCCGCCTCTTGAAGAAGGATAAAGAAAAGACTGCTATGCTCTTAGGTGACGACCCTCACCGTCAATGGCAGAGCATTTCGCGAGCCATCAAACAAAACATGGAAAAGTTCTTCCAACATAACCGTCACATGAAGGTGAAGGATTTAAACCAACTCCAAACTGCAGACGACTTAAACAAAGTTGTTGATGCTGCACAAGCATCAATTGATGCCGAGAACGACAAGAAGATGGGTGCCGATGCTGGTGCTGGAACTGAGTTCTTTGCAGGTGGTTTCAAGAGAGATGAGAACGGCGACATCATGCGAGACGAAGAAGGTATTCCATTATTTAGATTCAGCAAAGACGGTTGGGTTATCGCTGCGGCACACAACAAAGGTGCTGCCTGTTTGCTCGGTAAGAAAACAAACTGGTGCACAGCTGCTCCTGGATTGAATTACTTCGATACATATTATAACGGTGAAGATGATCCTTTATTTTTTATTCACACTCCCGCAGAAAAAGATAGCACTGGTCGTATAATCCAACACGGCGACAGATTCCAATTCGCCTTTGGTTGCGATGACTGCCCACAATTTATGGATGTAGAAGATACTCCCGTTCGAGGAGAAGAGTTTGAAAGACTTCACGACAAATTAAAAGATGTGCTCAGAGACAACGGTTTTGAAGATAGATTCGAAGCAGTGTTCAACTATGAGCATTTCGATTTTGACGAAGCGATGGAGAACTTGGTAAAGGATTATGAACGCAGATTCGACAACCCGCAAGTAAAGATCCACGGAGATGTCGAGGACGATTATGATTCCACAAATCTGAATGCTGGTTTTAATGTAGCATTCGTTTACAGTTTTGATCCCAACAAATTTACTCCTGTTGATGACATTTACGATAACGAAGCAATCCAATCGGTGTTTAGCGACATAACTAACATGAAAGTCGGTGGACAAGAAGACAGTTACGGTGACGAAAACGAGAATGTAGATTATGATGCAGGACACAGCACCATCAAACTAGAAATCAGCGGCTGGTTATCTTCATGGGCATCAACCGAAAGTCGTGGTGAAGACTCTATGCACGAAATAGAGGGCTTCTTCTCTGATGTAGACAACAACATCGACGGCAGATATGAAGAGCTCAAAGCAAAGTTGCAAGTTGCTCTTGTAGAATACGGTGCATTACCTCTAACGAAATATGATAAACTACTATCTGATGAGATTAATGTTTGGGATGGCGAGCATGCTAACCAAGACGACGAAGATGAACCTGGTGAATATGGTGATCCTAACGATAAACCTGAACCAAAAGATTTAGCAGACAGACAAGAAGCATTCGAGGAACAATTTAAAAATGTTCTCGTTGCCTTTGACGACGAACTTATGGAAATAAACTTTCAAGGATTATCTTTTCCTCCTCCCGCAGAATTGGCGAACGATGAGGTGTCTGTCATCGGCGATACACCAAGGAATAAAGATTATATTTTAAGAAGAGCATTAATCACAATGAGTCAGGTTATGGATAGACAGCCAAACCTTCCTGGCTTCGACGAAGGTGACGAGGAATATTTCGAAATGTTTCGTGGTGTTGTTTCAAGAAACGACATCGTTGGTTATTTCTTTACCTACAAAACAATGTGTAAAATAGAAATCGACATGAAGCTCGGCAAACTTACCGAGTCTGAAATGGATAATGTGGTCATGGGAATGAAAATAATTGATAGAAACTTTAAACTTTTTCAAATTGCTATGAGAGATGCCCTCGAAAGATATATCAAGATGAACCCTGATGAAATGCGATGGGCAAAAGATAAGGCAGAACCACCACAAGATGCTGTCCAGCGCGGTGCACCTATTGGTGCCCGAATCGGTGCTCCAGTTCGAGCGGAAAGTAAACAAAATGACTTGACAGAAATTGTAACAGATGTTATAATTAATGCACTCAATGAGAGGGAACCCTATCAAATAAAAGCAAGGAAGTGGCAAGAGAAAGCACTCAAGGCAGCAACCAAGGGTCCAAACAAAGGCATTCCAAAAGGAATGAAGGTTGTCAGCACAAAACCAGGAAAATCAGCACCACCGGGAGGGTGATATTATGAGAAAGCACTTTAATAAAAGAAACGAAAGATTATTTAACAGATTGACAGAATCGACGTCTGCCAACACCAGCATCAACGAAATGGAAGATCGTGAAGAGATTGACGACATTATTTATCAAACGGAGTTGTCTGATGAACGAGCGGTTCTGAAAAGCATGCAGAGGCTGATAAGTTTGAACCCAGAGAACCCAGAGGGCTTAAAGGTTCTATATCAACAAGTGGCTGTAAGGAAGCAAGAAGAAGAGCAAGATGATGGTTTTGAAGAAATGATCGATGCTTACAACAACATACTTACAAAAATCCCCGCTTATTTGGCATCTAAAGAAGAGTGGGTAAATAAGATAGGGAACATGACACAAACTGAAAAGTGGTTAAGTAGTAAAATCGTCTCGGAATCTGAGCAAGCTAAAAGAAAGTAATCTTCGTGACCAAGAACATCTTAATATTCTTTCTGCTCGTTTGCATAAGCCATCTTATTTTCTGGTTTCAAGTAAACGGGCAGTTTCTTTGGGACTTCTTTAAAAAGTATCCCTACATCGTTGCTCTTCTTGGTGTGCCGTCAAGTTACCTTGCAATTATGGCATCAAAGTTTGCATACGATGACTTCGGTGGAAAGATATGGCCAATGAGAATTATTGGGTTTTCAACAGGCACAATTATCTTTGCATTTTTGGCATGGACTTTAATGTCTGAAGGTCTTACACTAAAAACAATTCTTTGTCTTCTTCTTTCTCTTATCATCATCATAATTCAAATAGCCCTTTAAAAGAGCATAATGCATGTTATAATACTACTTACTAGAAGTTATGCATGACAAAAAAGCAATTCACGGTCTAATACAAGGGTTTTATCCTTATGCGAAAAGCAGGTTTGGTTTTGACAAGCCTTGCCGTGTATTTCTGCACGATGATGCGGAGAATGCAGTAAACCCACTCGGAAAGACCGCATATTACGATCCAGACAACATGGAAGTTCACCTCTACATTTCAGGAAGACACCCAAAAGATATTCTGCGCAGTTTCTCTCACGAGCTCGTACATCATGCCCAGAATTGTCGAGGAGAATTTGCCGGACCAATGTCCACAGAAGAGGGGTATGCTCAAAAAGATGAACATCTTCGAAAGATGGAAATGGAAGCATACCTCGAAGGATGTATGGGTGTTAGAGATTACGAAGACCAACTAAAGGCGGGACAATAAATGAAAAAGATTTTAAATGAAAGAAACGAGAAGCTTTTTTCAAGACTGTTTGAAAACCAGGGCATCAAAGTAAAAGAGGGTGATTACGACGAGAAAAACCCACCAGATAAATTTGGTAAACCAATGAAAGAAGATGAAACTCCTGGGTTAGATAAAGCACTTGCCCACACTACAGTTGCAAAAGATTTAAAAAAGATGAACACAAGACCGGAGGTTGCGGAACTAATAACTAAGGTTGTTTCTGCAATTAAAAACCAATTGCCAAATCTCAGTGACAGTATTCTTGCACAAGCAGTTAAAGATGTGTTGTCTACACTAAAAGATATGGGCGATGATGCTTCCAAACTTGTAGGCGATATTGGTGACGACATTGAAAGCACATTCAAAGAAGTCCACAACATCGAAGTACCGCCAGAAGATGGTGAAGTACCGCCAGAAGATGGTGACGAAAAAAAAGATTTAGATACTGACTCAGATCAGTAAAATACAAAAAGAAAGGTGGTGATACATTATGACTAGTCCAAAACAGAAAAGAAGAAGACTCTTAAGAATGAAGAGTGAACAAGAGCAAACAAATGCACAAGCAGCATTAGAATTGGCACGTGCCAAGGCAGCAGCAGAAGCAGCTCAAGCAGCAGCAGAAGCACAGGCAGCAGCAGAAGCTCAAGCCGCAGCAGAAGCTCAGGCAGCAGCAGAAGCAGCTACCACAGAAGAAGCTGACGAGAAACCAAGAAGACGGAGAAGATCTAGTAGATCTGCTTAACACTTATGATTGATTTTGATGGTATGACAAAGAGGTTCCTTTTAGGGGAATCTAAAACTATTAATACAAGAGCATATCTTCGTGCACTGAGAGATGGCTTTGCTAAGCTTCGCCCTTCCTCTCAATCACAAGCAGTTCTCATCGAGAACATGAAAACTCATTTAACTGCAGTGACGAGAGACTTTACCTCTTTGCAGGAAAAGGTTTCCATGCTCGAAGAAAAGCTTTCTGTATTAGAAGAAAATAAAAAAGAGGAATAAGAATGGGTGGTTTAGCTGGGCACATGTCTCATCTCTATGATAATCCTGAACTTAAGTTTCGGGAGATTGAAGATGTTTTAACAAAAGCATCAAGTGGAGAACTCGTTGGGACAGAAAAGACAGATGGTCAAAACATTTTTATTTCTTATTCCGTGAAAGACGGTCGTGCAAAGGCTGCAAGGAATCTCGGTAACATCAAGAGTGGTGGCATGGATGCTGCTGGTCTTGCTGCAAAGTTTGCAGGACGAGGTGATTTGGAGAAATCCTTTACGGAGTCTTTTGCTGCATTTGAAAGAGCAGTAGATTTGTTCTCGTTGGAGACTCAGATTGAAATCTTTGGACCCGATGCTAACATCTGGTTTAATGCAGAAGTACAAGATCCTAGAACATCTAACGTTATCAATTATAATGCTAAGTCGTTGACAATCCATCGTGTTGGGCATGCCGAATTCGACAAACAATCCGGTAGACCAAACAACGACAAAGATGTTACAGCTAATGCAAAGAAACTTGAACAAGCTCTGCAAGATGCAAATGCTTTGCTGCCCGGTGAAGACTATTCTGTGCAAGTGAATGCCGTAAGAACTTTAAGGGGTCTGTCGAATGATACTGTCCTAACGGCATCGATCAAAAGACTACGCAGAGCAATGTCCAGAGAAGGTCTTGGTGAAGAGAATACTGTTGCAGATTTTCTTGTAAAAAGAATAACAGATGTCGTCGGCCGAACTGGTTCTGGGTTAAGTGACGAGGTAAAGAGGGAAATCACAAAACGAATCCTTAAAGTACCTGGTGTTACATTGAGCAAGATTTATAGACTCCTTGATGACCCTTCTCAGAAAGAAAAAGTTAGAAAGATTGTAAAAGGAGATAAGAAGATTATCTCTGCTGCTATTTTTCCTTTAGAAGATATCATTCATGACTTCTCCGTTGAAATGCTCAGAGGCTTAGAGTCAGCATTCGTCATTGACAACGAAGAAGAAGTTAAAAGACTTAAAGACGAAGTTGCAAAAGCAATTCAGGCAATCAAAGGTGCAGACAACGAAACTGCTACAGAGATTCTCGTCAAGCAAATGAAGAAACTTAAAGACATAGAAAATGTTTCTACTGCTGCCGAGGGGTTTGTATTCACTTATGATGGAAAGACCTATAAATTCACCGGAAACTTCGCTCCTATCAATCAATTATTGGGATTATTCCGATATGGTAGAGGTGATGTCCCTGCGATGAAGATTGACGAAGACGAAGGTCAAATCCAGGCAGATGTTGTTTATGTTCCTGGTTCTTTCAAGCCACCTCACAAGGGTCACTTCGAACTGATGAAAGATTATGCAAAAAGTGCACGCAAAGTGGTTGTTCTGATTTCAGATCCACAAAGTGCAAACAGCATCAGATTTATTGATATGCCCGATGTTGAGGGTAAGTTAGAAGTAAGCCCGGATGCATCAAAAGAGATTTTTGACTTATACATCGAAAACGAAGGTCTAACTGGGAAAATAGAAGTTCCTGCAATTTGGAGAGAGGGTGAGACAAACCCGATGCAATATCTGCACAGTAAGCTAGAAGACATTGGTCAAACTGACAAGAGTATTATTGTTGCTCTCGGTGTGAGTACTAAAGACCCTGGAGACAAAGACCGATTCAATAAAGACTTTGTTCAACCTTTTGAAAAATACAAAAACCTAACTGTCGTTCCGATGCCCAAAGAGCCACACGGAAATTTCAGCGCCACCAACATGAGAAATGCAATCGCAACTGGTGATATAGAGGTATTAAAAGATTTTATTCCAGATGGTGTATCTGTCCAAGCAGTTCTAGACATTCTTTCACGGGGATCAGTATACACCGAAGCAGATATCAAAGAAATGTCTTCAATGGGCGGAGGCTCAGTTCAAGGTGGTGGAAGAACAAACCACGAGGAGACACTAATTAGAGAAGAGGAAGACGAGATGAGTGAATATATGATCGACAGAAAAACATTTCTTGAAGAGCTTGCAGTGCGTGAGACAATTCGTGAGAAGCTGCAAAGAAAATACGAAAACTCAATGACAGAGGAACAGCTTGTTCGTGCTGCCATTCGTGACATGATCAGTGAAGATGTTGCAGAGGCACCTTATAAGAGCACAGGTATCAACGAGCTCGAAACACTTCTTAAAAAGATCATCCCTGTTATCGAGCCAGATTATAAAAGCCTAACAACTTCAGAAGATCAGAGAGACTCTTTCCGTGCTCACATCCTCAAGGCAGTTCAAAATGCATTAGCCCCAGGCGGTGCAGTGTCAAGAGACTCCAGAGATGTCAAGCCGTTGGATCTTCCCGATGAAGATACATTTGACATCGGTGATGTAGAAGAAGATATTGAGATTACAATGGGCGAACCAGAAAAGTTCATCGATATCGATCCAAAAGCAAAGGCAGAACCAGAAGAGGAAGAAGAAGATTTCGTCATTGACGGTCAAGAAGAGACAGGAAGAAATTTTGCAATGATGACTTGGGAACGTATTGAAACCAACATCGTTGACTCTTATCGAAAACTTGCTGCAGCAACAGATCGTGATTTATTCTACGATTACTTGATGGCAAATTTGAAACTTTACTTCGACAAATTCGATGATGAGCTTGCTCCGGTTGTGGACGAGCCAGAAAGTGAAATTTATAACGATGAGAAAGGGGTTTAAAGCCCCTTTTTTTCTTTCTATTGATCATCGTGGGTCACGGCAAGGGTCGAACGAAAAACGGCTCCGAAACCGCCGTCCCATTGAACAACAATTTATTAAAGATTTTCCTGAGAATACTTTTTTTATATTATTTGCATTTTGTACTTTACAAATCCTGAGATCTGTGTCATTATAACTATAATGGGATCTAAGCAAATAAGCAGATATGCAAAGTAGCACTAAGCAAGTAAGCAGATCCTAAGCACTAAGCAATCTTTATTTATTATTATTTATTTTATTAATAAGCAAATACTAAGCAGGTTAGCATATGGAAACTTGGAAGAAAGCAAAGTACCACGAGGGTACAAACAAAAATTATTCGATTTCAAAAGTCCTTCGTAAGAAAAAGAATATCACTGATGAGTTTGAGGCAATGTTCAACAGCCTCTCCTTGGAAGAAGTGATTGGTTTGAAGCTCGAATTATCCGCTCAAGCATCAGGCGGTAAAATGTATGGAATTCCGATTTGGAAGTACTTGGAACTAGTTATTAAGGACGCAGTGATTAAATATGCACTCAGTGCATGCCATTCAAAAATCGAAGCTCAAAACTTTCTTGGTTTAAAGGCTGCAGAGTGGATGGAAACATTGAAGGCTTTTAATCCAGATCCGTATTTTAAAGATGAATAACAAAAACTGAGGGATATGAAATGTTTGGTAATAAAAAAGAGAAAGAACAAGAAGTTTCTATTTTAACTTTAAAGAATTCCGTTCTTTACCCCGGCACCGTCGTTCCACTTTTGATTGGCAGAGATAAGTCTATGAAGCTGATTGAGGATGCGATAAAGAAAAACACTTATATTGGTGTGGTTGCCCAGAGGGATTTAGAGGACGAGAGCCCAAGAGCAGCAGACCTATATACTGTTGGCACCCTGGCGAAGATTATCAAATTCTCCAAAAACTCAGATGGTCATTACAATGTCATGATTGAGGGAGTTCAGAGATTTTCTGTTGTTGAATACATCGACGAAGAACCTTTCTTCACTGCAAAGATAAAATCTATTCCAAAAGAGATAGAAGGCATTGAAGATGAAGAGGTTCAAATCCTCTTCGAAACTCTCAAGGAAAGTTCCCTTGATATTATTGCATATTTGCAGGAAGTGCCCTCTAACGTTGCAGAGTTCATTGAAAGAGTTGAAGAACCGGGCAACCTTGCAGACATCGTTGCAGGCAACGTCGCAGAGACAGTCGAGGAGAAACAAGAAGTTTTAGAAACATTCTCCATTAGAGACAGAATCATGAGAGCTTTAGAATTGATTGGGCGAAAGCAAGAAATGCTTTATGTGTCAAGCAAAATTCAGACTCAGGTTAAAGAAGAAATTTCCAAGAATCAAAAAGAATATTATCTTCGCCAACAACTCAAAGCCATTAAAGATGAGCTCGGCGATGCAGCTGAGGACAACGATGATCTTGAAGCCCTTAAGCAAAAGATGAAAACCATCGACTTGCCTGAAGATGTTGTCAAGCTTATGACAAAAGAAATTAAAAAGATGAGAAACATGCAGCCAAGTCAGGCTGAATATAATGTAACATTGAATCATCTTGAGCTTCTTTTAGATTTGCCCTGGGATGTCAAAACCAGAGACAACTTGGATCTAACAAAAGTTCAGGAAAAGCTTGATGCAGATCATTACGGATTAGAGAAAGTTAAAAAACGTATCATTGAATATCTCGCTGTTCGCAAATTGAAAGACGACATGCGAGGACCAATTCTTTGTTTGCTTGGACCTCCTGGCGTTGGTAAGACATCCTTGGGTCGCTCCATTGCAGCAGCTCTTGGTCGCAAGTTTAACAGAATTTCCCTTGGTGGTGTTGCAGACGAATCAGAAATTCGTGGCCACCGAAAAACATACATTGGAGCAATGCCAGGAAAGATTATTAAAGGCATGACCAAAGTTGGTGTTACCAATCCTCTTGTTCTTTTAGATGAGATTGATAAGATGGGTAAAGACCATAAGGGCGATCCTGCAGCAGCAATGCTCGAAGTTTTAGATCCAGAGCAGAATAACACATTCATGGATCACTATGTTGACAATCCTTATGATTTGTCCGATGTTCTTTTCATCGCCACTGCTAACGATATTTCTACTGTGCCCGGACCTCTCCGTGACCGGATGGAAATCATTAGTTTGTCGGGGTACACATATGAGGAGAAACTCAACATTGCAAAGAACCACTTGATTCCAAAACAAATTAAAGCAAACGGCTTGGAATCAGCTCAATTAAGGATTCGCGATGCAGCAATCAATAAAATTATTCTCGGCTACACTCGTGAAGCTGGTGTGCGTGGTCTTGAAAGAGAAATTGCTCGTGTATGTCGTGTAACTGCAGCAGAGTTGGCAATTCACAAAGAGGAAAGCCCAGATACACCCTTTTCCAAGGTCGTTAATGAACACAATCTTGTAGACTTTTTGGAAGAAACTAAATTTGACAACGAAGTCGATACGAGAGCAAGAGAACCAGGTGTTTCAACTGGTCTTGCTTGGACAGCTGCAGGCGGAGATGTATTATATATCGAAACAAGCAAAGCTCCAGGAAAAGGTCAACTTCAATTGACAGGTAAAATTGGCGAGGTCATGTCAGAGTCAGCAAAAATGGCACTCAGTCTTGTTCGTTCGAAGGCACACTTGGTTGGTGTAGCAGAAGAGGGACAGAAGTTCTTAGAAGACACAGATGTTCATGTTCACTTTCCTGCAGGTGCAGTTCCGAAGGACGGGCCATCTGCTGGTGTGACAATCACCACCGCTCTTGTTTCTCTATTTACTGGAAAAAAGGTTCGCACCGACACTGCTATGACAGGAGAAACTTCCTTGCGCGGTTTGGTCTTGCCAGTTGGTGGCATTAAAGAAAAAGTTATTGCTGCTCACCGAGCAGGAATCAAAAGAGTTCTTCTTCCACCAAAGAATAAGAAAGATGTAAAAGATATTCCAGAATCAGTTCGAAACGATTTAGAAATCTTTTTCCCGGAGACAGTCGAAGAGGTTCTTGAGCTGGCACTTGAGAAGTGAAACGGCTGAACGGGATACAGGTCGGAGACTTAGTTCGCGGCGGCACTTTACATAACTTTAATTTGATTGGATTGGTTATAAAGTATCGCCCTAACGAAAGAGAAGAGTTTCTGGTCCACTGGTTCGGAGCTTCAGCAAAAGGCTCAGAGCACTTCATGAAGATTGATTGCAAATACATCTTGGAAGAGCGATATTACGATTTAGAACTGATCTCTAAAAACCCTTTAAAATCAAGCACTTAGGCTAAGTACCTGTTTTTATTGACTTTTTAGAGATCACCTTAAAACAGGTCTAAGTGCCTGTTTTTTCGTTTATGTGCAGCAATGATGGCTAAGTACCTGATTGTCGTTTTCTGCCTAAGTCATTGATTTTAAACAGATCTTTTTCCTTGTTTTCTTTTTCTGGTTGTGTATAATAAGGGCACATTTTGAAAAGGAGAAACCATGATTAAAAAAACCATTACCACTTGTTTGATTTTACCCGCACTCGCCTGTGGACCCGATACTATTATTATTTACCCGCAAACCCAAAATGAACTCCCAGTTACAGAATTGGAGTATCTGGAAGCGAACACTGCACCAGAAGTAGAAGAACTGTTTTATGCAGAGCGAATTGTTTTTGAAGAAGAGCAGGCACCAGAAGAGGACGCAACCGAGCAACCTGTTGAAGAAGAGGTCGAGCAAGAGGAGCAACCTGTTGAAGAAGAACCTGTGCAAGAAGAGCAACCAGCAGAAGAGCAACCAGCAGAAGAGCAACCAGCAGAAGAAGAACCTGTTGAAGAAGAACCTGTTGAAGAAGAACCTGTTGAAGAAGAACAGCCTGCTGAAGAAGAACAACCTGTTGAAGAAGAGGAAGTCCCAGTAGAGGAAGAAGTTGTCGAAGAAGAG
>CEQU01055684.1_pt1 | contig 12268 bp, 20 predicted proteins | sample 531031 | NCBI WGS metagenome assembly CEQU01 (sample SAMEA2621216, study PRJEB7988) | marine metagenome | isolation source: saline water (ENVO:00002010), including
ATCGTTTTGCTTTTGGCCTTCGGGTGGCTTGCTTTTTATATTAGGATTTATTCCCGCATCTAGGATTACTTGTACTATTTTTGCTTTACTGCAATTAGCCGCATAATGCAGAGGACTCCAACCTTGCTCTTTATCTAAAGTTAGGAAGGCTTTTTTGTTAGCGAGAGCCTTTTTTATCCCCTTTAGATTGCCGTTAATTGCTAAATTATGCACTTCCCCCATATTCTATATTACACATAAGAAAACCCCTCATCTTTCGACAAGGGGCTGAATGTTTAGAAAATATGAAAAACTATACCTTAACTAACTTGAAAGTCAGGATAGGCTGTATGCCCATGTTCCAAAAGGTCTAGCCCTTTGGCTTCTAACTCTCCATTTATCCTTACTCCCAAGGTCTTTTTTATCGCTCCAAAAACTAACAATGAAAACAAGAAAGAAAATGCGCTAATTATTAGTGCTCCGGCTATCTGTATCAGTACTGAATGATCTGGGTTTGTCGAGAAAATGCCGACCGCAACTGTGCCCCATATGCCACACACGCCATGTACGGCTATGGCTCCGACCGGATCATCAATCTTAATAATCTTTTCTATAAAGCTTGAAGCTAAACATAGGATGACTCCAGAAATAGCTCCTATAGCACAAGCACTCCAAATGCCGACTACATCAGCTCCTGCCGTAATGCCTACCAACCCGGCTAAAACTCCATTAGTGGTCATGGTATAATCAGGCTTTTTAGACCTAAACCAAGAAAAGAGCATCGCAGATAGCGCGCCTGCCGCAGCCGATAGAGATGTCGTCACACAAACAAACGAAATAGAAGCTGGATCAGCGCTAAGGACGCTTCCTCCATTAAAGCCGTACCAGCCAAACCACAGCAGGAAGACGCCAATAGCCACTAAAGGCATACTGTGCCCCGGCAAGGCTTTGGCTTCTCCATTTTTGTATTTGTCTGCCCTAGGCCCTAAAAGCCAAGCGCAAGCTAAGGCAGCGAAACCTCCAAAGGCATGCACGACGCTACTACCTGCGAAATCATAAAAGCCCATTCCGTCGAGGAAGCCTCCTCCCCACTTCCAAGCTCCAGATATAGGATAAGCAATTGCGACCAACAAAGTGGCAAACAGCAAGAAAGAAGATAACTTAACTCTCTCTGCAACAGCTCCAGATACTATAGTAGCTCCGGTAGCGGCAAACATGGCTTGGAATAAAAAGTCAGTCCAATAAGTATAATCAGCATATGCTTTAGTAAGATTTGCAGCATCATCTGTAAATCCTATTGGTCCACCTATACTTAACCAGCCGTTGAATAACTCGCCGGGGTACATGGTATTAAAACCAATTAAGGCATAGGTGATTAGACCTATACTAACAATGAAGAGATTCTTGAATAAGACATTAACTGTATTTTTCTGTCTTGTCAAGCCGACTTCTAGGCTAGAAAAGCCTAGATGCATAATGAATACCAGCAACGCTGATATTAGCACCCACGTATTATCTATAATGAACTTTATGTCTTCCATGGCTCAGAGCCTTTTTCTATAGCACTTAGTGTGCCATTAAAAAAATTCATGGAAACAACAAGAAAAATTAATACTTAGGTGAGGGGTTTTATACAGAATGCAAAAAAGCCGCCCCAAAGGGCGGCTTCAATTAAGTGTCTAACCGAATTACTTAGAGCCGAAAGTTACGCCCTTGGTTAACTTAAGTACCCAATTAGCGATCCAAGCATAAGCAGCTCCACCGATCCAGCCCGCAATACCGAAAGATACAACGTTCCCAATATCTTGAGAAATTGCAGTGCTGACGGTTTTTATTGCTGTATCCACATCGCCAAGCGTGCCGCCTCCTACTACAGCCAATAAAGGAAGTAAGATAGCTTTAATGGCTCCTGTTATAGCGCCCATAGCACCGAAGAAGTTAGCGAAAGATACAACACCTATGTTAGTTATTGTGAGTTTTTTCATATTTTGCATATATCAAGCTCAATGCTCGATTAGGTAATATACACTATAATTATTCTGTAGGTGTAACATTTTAAGGTATGAACCTTATAATATCAGCAGGTTTATCCGAGCCTCCTACGGAAATACTTCCTTTTCGGTATGTGACAAGCGTATGTAAGTGCGACTACAAGTTGGACGTCCTTATAGAATCTGATCGGTCGATGAAAGATATGTACTGGGGCTTTCTAACTAAAAGAGGTATGTTCGACTACATAGAAGATATAGTTATGCCTGAAGAAAAAGAAAACGGAATTAGAATAGATTACGAACTAAACTACCCTAAAACCGTTGTTGCTAAAAAGATAACTATAGAAAATCAAGAAAAGCTGTTAAAGCACATAGCTTTCTTGACTGTGTTAAAATGATTATTCCCCGGGTTTATTGCCATCGATAACTTTATCACGTTTATTAGCAAACTCTTTCTTAATCTCAGTTAATCGTTTTTTCATTTCTTCCGCATGTTTCTTTCTGAGTTCGTGGAGCTCTTTGCTAAGTTCGCGCATTTTTTCTCTGAGATCATTTAACTCTTCGCTTTGGATACGTTTGCCATCCCATCTTCCGAGTCGTTTTGGCTTTTTGTTTTCGCGGTGTTTTTTTCTTTTCTCCAGAGCCGCCTTAAAACGTTCTTTAACTTTTTCCTTATCTATTTTTTTCTCTGGACGAGGTTTGTCGGGCTTATCTTTATCCTTTTTAGGGCGAGCCTGACCGAATGAGAATGTCGAAGCTAAAATAGCTATCAACCCAATAGTGAGTAGTCGTTTCATAAATTTATTAATTGTCTCCAATATCTTTTACTGCCTCTGCGGCTTCTTTGATCTCTGCGGCAGCCTTCGCAAAAGCGCCTTTTTTAAGAGTATATATCCAATAACCTAATGCACCATTTAGCGCAACCGATAATCCTAGAATAATCCAGTATGTCATAAAGTATGTTACACTAAAAAATAACCCCTACTTACTTGGAAGAATCAGAAAAGTCCTTTCAGTAGGGGCTTCTGCGTTCGTGATGCGCAGAGTGGGTGTTGCACTTCCGCCAGTGCTAATTATTTATACATTTTCAGCAAGTAAATTTCTACAAATTTTTAAATTTTCTTTTATCCTATCTTCATCTTCTTCTGAGATGTAATTTTCAATAATAGGAATTATAGATTCTATCATTGCGCAAGAGGTTTTATTATCTCCTGACCAACTAGCGCACACAGCCACTTCATCTGCTAGCTTATACGAATAAACATCTCCGTCTACGAACAAAGCGTCTTCTGGCAGAGGTTTTATATTTTCTAAAGCTGCGTTACCTATGACGTAGCCTATCCTGTAAAGTTCATTTAACCTACAGTGCCTAACTATAGAATGGATTGGCTCTAGCCTACTAGGCATAAAGTTATAAGCCTTAAGGAAGCCTTCGAAATCAAAATAATCGTACCTTAATCCTCGGGCTTGGGCGGCTTTAAATAACGAATGGTACACCTCTTGATCCCAAGAGTCTTCTTGTTGAGATCTTTTCTCGTACCAATAAATTGACTTATCTATATAACTTTCTTCATTAGGATATTTGTCAAATAAATTAAAATAAGTTTCACCTAAATAAAACATTGTTCTAGAATCAGAAGGGTTAGATTCTATCTCTTGTTCAAGTAAGCGGGCGTCCCTTTCGTACTTCTCTGACTTTGATCCTCCGTCATATCTATTATGCAGCCAAACTTCGTCAAAATTAGGATGACTTGAATCTGAGCCATCTTTTAATTCTATATATTCGTGGGTAGAGCCAACGAAGTGCCAATCTTTTTTTCCGCTAATTATTTTTTTGTTTCTGTAGCTAAACCCAGAACATAGTTTATCTTTAATTGCTCCGCACTCGTTAATCATAAAACAGTCAGAGCTAATTCTAGATAAAGCCCTCTTAAAGTCTTTGTTGTTAACTTTAAATTCTAGATCAGCGTCCATTAACAAAATGTATTCAGCTTTACCTTTTGAAAGCTCTAAGGACTCGTTTCTGTTATGGGAGAAATTTACAAACTCGCTTTGGTGAAGTTCTCCGGGGATTGAAGAAAGTTCTTTTTTTATTATTGATCGAGTATTGTCGGTCGAACCTGTATCTACTATCACCCAATAATCAATATGGTCTTTCACTGAGTCTAAGCATCTTTTTATTATCTTAGATTCGTTTTTTACGATCATTGTGAGGCATAGCCTCGTCTTGTTCTTAGCCATTATTTCTCTTTGATATAATAGCTATTACAAGTTTTTTTCTCTATTTTTCTAACGTATTCAACAGCTTTTTTGTAGCCGTAGTCAGAATACTCAAAAGCTCCTTGAGTGTAATTTTTGTCACTCGAAAGAACTACGTAGTATTTGTCTCTTTTTCTTGGCTGTTGCACTATAAAATATTACACTTTTTTTTATATATTTTTATTTATTTATATCGATCTCGAATTGATTTCTGCAATATCTCCAATAGGAACTTTTCTAGCCCCTTTTTGGTTGCCCTCTTCTTCCCTGTGTCTTGCTTGTAGAGCTGAATAAACTTCTCATCTAAGTCAAAAGTGATAACTGCTGTACCGTCATCGTTTTCATCGACCGCGAGTATTTCTATAGTAGACGTATCCCCTTGAGTATCAGTCATTTACATATATTTTAGGTTTGGGGAATGGGGTTTTTCGATTTTTTTTCTTGTACAATCGTTTTAACCGTGTATATAATACCTACTTTGGTTATGAAAAAAATATCACTAACCCTAATCGTAGCGGCTTTGACCGCTTTTTCCGCAAACGCTAACGCTGGTTGGTTTGGAGCTTCTTTTAGCAAGACTCCTAGTGTGACCTTATTTGGTCAAACTTTGACCGTTCCAGTCCCTAGTTTAACTCTTGGTGCAGACGCAGGAACTTCTGTGTCCGCCTCTGCTTCTTCTAGCAAGGGTATCAGCGCATCTATTCCTTTTGTGAAGTTGGGCGTTAAATCACCTACTCTTACGGTCGGAGCTAAAGACAACAAGGTTAATGTCTCTACTGCTGGCGTAAAGAAGGCAAAGAAGTAATTTAGACTTAGTGTTCGCCAAGAGGGGCTGATTAAATTCGGCTCCTCTTTTTTTATATAGATCTAAGCTTGTAGATGTCGGTAGAATGAGGGTTGCCGTATTTGTCAGTTACAGAAACGGTCTCTTCGTTTATAACTGAAGTAACTGTCCCGTGCCACTCTCCTTCTTTTGAAATGACAACTACCATGTCTCCTATCATCTTTTCTAAATAACTTAATTTTGAAGGCGGGATGTCTATAGATTTTTTCATTTTTTTATAGATGTGATTAATTCTTCGTTGAATAGAAATGAAATTTCATTAATTTGTCTTGCTTGTAGGTGCTCTAAAATTATTTCAATAAAACCATCTTGGCTTTTGTATTTATTTACTATGTTGCGGTAGGCTTTTTCTAACTGTTCTTGCTTTTTCTTCTTATTACACTTGCACCCTCTATTGAGAACAGCTCTTAAAGACATGAAAACTTTTATCTCTGGGGCTTCAAGTAGCTCAGGAAGAGAGGAAACTAAATCGTAAAAATCTTCTGAACAGCTAATCTTCATTTATTAAAATATCTACAAGAAGAAAAATAAATCAACAAAGTAAAAAACCAGTCTACCCCAAAAAACTTTAAAGTACCTATGCCAAATTTTATGCACAGCATTACGTTGGCGTAAAACACTACCCAAACACTAAAACAAAAAATGCATGATAAAACTTTATTAAAAAAATCTTTATGATTTATTTCTAGGTAAGATGGGTATGTCAAATCTTCTATAACTTCTTTTGATTCTTCATACTCTTTTATAAAAAATAAAGAGTCTAATCTGAAAAGTTTTATATACTCAAGAAAAGCTTCCGTATTAAACCATATGAACAAAAAGAAAGCGCTCAGGAAACATGAAATTATATGATATGTAATTTCCTCAATCATTTTCGCACCTGCAAAAAGATACTATAATGTACCTAGTCCCAGAGGAGACAGGTCTTCCTCCGTGTAGATGAGTTATTGAGCCGGGATGAAAAGTAATTCCGCCAACGGGATTCTTGACTAGCATTTTTTGATTGTGAAACCAAGTCCCTCCTCCGTCAAAATTATCGTTGAGGGCTGTCAGTATGGTGAACTCACTAGAATCGTGATGCAGTTCCAAAGAGGCTTGTCCAATCGACTCATACTTTATTATAAAATTCTCACCAACTAAACTATTCCATTTAGGACCTTCTAGTCTCCATCGGTCGATTATCATTGGATACAAATACCTTCTTAGAACATTTTCATAAGCTAAGTTCGCTCCAAAAGAACTAAGTAGCATGTCTGTTGTTGGGTAGTTGTCGTGCCTTTTTTCTGTCCAAGAGTTGCTGGCTTCTGCTTCTTTTATTATCTCTTCGCAGTATCGATTAGATAAAACTTTCTCTACTTGAAATATATTAGTGTGACCTTGGTGTCCTAGCTCGTTGAGGATAAGCTCTGAGGAGCAACTAGTAATAATCTTAGATAAATATTTCTCCGTCCAATCGTCAGAAGATACATTTTCTTCGTCAAAGATAGTTAGGCCGTCTGACTCCTCAAATGTAGAAAAGGAACTTTCAGCCCAATTTTCTTTTACATATGCGGATTTAGGAGGCTTGTTCATTCTACTTGCCAGAACTTCCGAATCCAGATTGGCCTCTTTCGGTGGAATCTAGATTGGTAACTTCTTCCCATTCTACATCTTCGCACTTCTCTATAATTAATTGAGCTACTCTGTCTCCTTCTTCAATAGAAACTAAACCTTCCCCAAGGTTTATTAATATTACTTTTATTTCATTTCTATATCCAGAATCAATAACCCCGCCTAAAACGTCTATTCCAGCTTTTAGCGCTAAGCCGCTTCTTGGGGCTATTCTTCCGTAATAACCTTTAGGAATCTCAACACATACTCCAGTACAAACAGCCTGTCTATTCGAAGGGACAAGAGGCATGCTCTCAGTAGAGTATAAATCGTAACCAGCATCGCTATCATTTGCTCTAGTTGGCAACTTAGCTTCAGGGAACATTCTTTTTATTTTAATTTTCACTTATTTCCAAACGTTTTCGTTAATATCTATCAATTGTACTCCGTAAAATTTAAAAATTTCTAAGGCTTTTTGGTCTTGCTCGTACGTCACGTCGTAAACTACTGTTTCTATTCCGTAGGCGCAGATGGACACAGCGCAATAAGAACAAGGTAGCAGAGTTACGGCCATTAGCCTAGCTTCGCCCTTCTTAAATAAGCTTAAACAGTTCATTTCTGCATGAATCATAAAAGGCCTCCTCTTGTCTCTATCCTTCCAGAAACCTTTAGGGGGATTCTTTCCAGAGGCTAGTCCATTATAGCCCACTCCTAAAACCATATTATCATGGCTAAGGGCGCAAGCGCCTACTTTGGCAAAAGGGTCCTCGCTTCTTTCAGAAGCCGCCCAAGCTATATCTATCGCATATTGTTCCCAGCTAATCCTCACGGCGAAAATATGAATGGATTTAACCAGCTTGTCAAGTTATCATTTAAATATGACTGTATCAGAAGCGTGTTCCAAATTATTTGGCTGGTTTGCGGAAAATGAAAGATTTGATTTAAGCAAGGATTACAAATCTCTACTAATTGTCTCGGACGACGAAGAGGTGGAGAAGGAAATTATAAAAATAGCCTTGACCAAGATGGAAGAAATTAAAATTTTGGTAAGAATAACTACGGCAAGAAGGAGTGTTTGGGTTTTAGATAAGCCGCTAAATTCATTTGAACAAAACGTCTCAATATCCGGAAATATGGCTGCTGAAATATCAGAGATAATAAACAGGACATGCCATGCAATAGACAATTACGATGACGTGTGCAACCCCCTCGACATAAACGAAAAAGATATTAATAATCTCATTTTTATTTGTCAGAAGATATACGAACACGATATTGAAAAAAACGACTTGACTTGATTTCAAGTGCGTGTTAAAAATGTTGCGTTCTTTGGATGCGGTAAATAGCGCGTTGCATAAGCAGCATAAACACGTTAGAGACCTCAGGCCCGTAAAAAGACACCAATCGAATAGGTTAATAACCTAGAGTTATTTCGGGAAAGCGCGGCTTCATAGATTGGTAAAAAAGGCTAGAAACCTCATTTTCTCAAGGGAAAAAAGCAGATAGTCGTCACTAAAGAAAAGTCCTGCCGCTTAATCCAAAGAGGACATATCACCAAGTTGGTTGTAAGCTAGACTGGGAATGAACCGGTCGATGCGATGGACTGAAACAGGTAATTTGGGTAGATAAATCCAGAGATTTCCCTATCTCTGGAGAGGACGGCTATTTCCTATTTAACTCAGGTAAAAAATCCAAAGCAGATAGTCTTTCTTGACTCTAGAGTTTTAGAATAGTTTTATATTCGCCAAGCGTGTATGAAAACACTTAACTCTCTGAATGATAGCGATTTGGTATCGTCCGTAAAACATGACAACTGTAGCGATTCCCTAAAGGAACTTTCCGAAAGGTATTCTGCGGTTTGTTATGATATATGTAAAAAGTACGCACCGGCCGTTTCTAGTGCTGGATTCGATATAAAAGACCTCACAGACCAAAGCATATTCTTCGTTTACAAATCCTGCTTAACCTTTAATCCCGAAAAAAAAGTCAAATTTTCAACTTGGTTAGGTAATTTTACAAAATATCAGTGCTTAAATACAATAAACCAAAAGAAAACAGTAAATTTCTCTGATGATGAGTCCATGAGGGTAGTCATAGAAAATCATTGCCAAGACGAAACAAATGATTCTTTTAGAGAAAACAAGGATCTCGACGAATATATTTTTAATATATTAAATGGATTGAAAGATGAGCGTATATCTAAGGTGTTTAAACTTAGGTATTTCTCAGGCGAAAAGAAACTTACTTGGCAAAAAGTCGCTAGAAAACTTAATGTCAGCACTCAGACAGCTATAAATCTGCATGAAAAAGGGCGCTTAATCCTAAGAAATAAGCTTGAAAGCAAAGAAATTTCAGATTCTGTATAAAAAAGCTTGCATCGGCTGCAAGGATGAGTTATTGTTGTACTTCCGTTAAGGGAATCGCATAATATTATGAGTGAAAATAACCAAAATAATGAGTGGCAAAAACGAGAAGTTGGCGCCTTTTGGAAAAACAAGGGAAGAAACTCTGGGCAGACCTATTTGTCAGGCCACGTTTCTGTAGAAGACGAAGCTACTGGCGCTAAGACCAGAATTAAGCTCGTCGTCTTTCCCAACAAGTACAAAGACCAAAACGAGAAGGCTCCAGACTTTCACGTTTACCTCTCTAAGGATAATGAGTCAACTGCACCTACCAGCAATAACACTGCTACGCAGCAGACTCAAACCCAAGAAGAAGAAGTCTTGATGTAAACTTTGTATTGCCATGTACTCATTGGGGCGTTAGGTTAATTCCTTTCGCCCCATTTTTTACCATATGAAAGATTTTGACTTCGGCCTAGAACTCCCCCTCAACAGCGTAAGCTTTGGGCAAGTATCTTTTGCTCTCCTAAGAGAATTTTACAAAAAGGGACTAACTCCTTCTTTATTCGCTTTTCAGGACAAAGTAGACTACTCGTCTCAATCGAATATAGACAAAGAGTTTCTTCAGTGGATTTCGGAATGCCGAAGGAAGGCTGCAATGAGTCACGACCGAAGATGGCCAATATTCAAGCTATGGCACTTGGCTGGCTCAATGCAATCATACAGCGAGAAACAAGTATTAATGAGCTTCTACGAACTTGATGAGCCGACCGAATACGAGCTTAACATAGCCAGAAACAATAGAACAATTTTTACTTCATCTTACAGTCAGGAAGTTTTTAAGAGCAAAGGGGTAGATACTGAATTTGTCCCCCTAGGTTTTGATGAGGGCAACTTTTACGAAACAGGAAGGGATTATTTTTCTAACAGAATAACGTTTAACGTAGTCGGAAAATTTGAAAAGAGGAAACATCACTCAAGGATAATTACTAGCTGGATAGATAAATACGGCAACAATCCAGACTACTTCCTCCAATGTTCAATAGATAACCCATTCTTCAAGCCAGAACAAAATCAAGAAATAAAAAAATCTTTATTAGGGGGTAATAATATATTCAATATTCAATTTATGGAATTCTTTCCATTGAATAGCCTTTACAACGATTTTTTAAATTCTGCTGATATAGTGATAGGAATGTCCGGTGGAGAAGGTTGGGGGCTACCCGAATTTCATTCTGTTGCTCTCGGTAAGCATTCTGTCATATTAAATGCTTCATCTTACAAAGATTGGGCTAACGATAAGAACTCTACCTTAGTTTACCCTTGTGGGAAGTGGCCCGCTGAAGATGGTGTGTTTTTCAAAAAGGGTGCTGTCACAAATCAAGGAAATATATATACTTTTAGCGAAGAAGAATTCATAGAGGCCTGCGACCAAGCCATAGAAAGAGTTAAGTCCAATAAAGTCAACTTAGAGGGCAAGAAGCTAAGGCAAGAGTTTACATACACAAAGACTTGCGATAAAATCTTAGAAATCTTGCAATCAATATAAATTTTGAAGTTTTTAAGTTTTTAACTGTAATATAAAAGTACAATGGCACCAGAATATCTATATGAAGACCCAGAAACGGGCAAAGTTGTTAGCGTAATACAAGGAATAAACGAAGACCATACTTACGAAGAGGACGGAAAAAAATTTGACAGAGTATTCACCTCTCCTAACGCTTCTATAGATACAAAAGTAGACGCGTTCTCTAAATCAGATTTTTTAGAGAAAACTAAAAACAAAAAAGGAACCTACGGGGACTTGTTTGATGCATCAAAAGAGGCTAGCCTAAAGAGAGAAGAAAGGCTTGGTCACGACCCGGTAAAGCAGGATCACTTTAAAAAGTATTCTGAAAAGCGTAATGGGATGAAGCATCAACAAGATAAATAACCACGCAACTCAATTTTAATAAACTAAAAACACACTATAACTATCTCTAAATATAAATGCAAAAAATAAAAGTAAAGAAGCGTAACGGCAAACTGGAAGAGTTTGATGTAGAAAAAATTAACAAATGCGTATACCGCGCCTGCGAAGGAATTGATGGTAATAATGTTTCTGCCAGCGAAGTAATTTTAGACGCCCAGCTTCAGCTTTACGACAAAATCACAACCAAAGAAATTGACGAAGCTCTTATATTGTCAGCCAGAGCCAAGATAGAAAAAGAACCTAACTATAGTAAAGTAGCCGCCGCACTAGCTGTTAACGCATTATATAAAGAAGTATTCAGAGAAAGCGTCGATTCAGACACTTTTGAACTTCAGTACAGAAAAACTTTCGTTCAAAACATTAAAAAATTAGTTAAGTCAGATATTCTCTCCGACCGACTACTAGAGTTTGATTTAAAAAAGCTATCCGAAGCTATGTCCCCAGAGAGAGATAGCGGCTTCAAATACCTAGGCTTACAGATTTTAATAGACAGATATTTTATTAGGTGTAATAATAAAATAATGGAAACACCGCAATCCTTTTGGATGAGGGTTGCGATGGGGCTAGCTTTAAATGAAGACAACAAAGAAGAACGAGCAATTGAATTCTATAATCTATTTAGCAATTTCTTGTACACTCCTTCCACCCCTACTCTCTTTAATAGTGGGACTACTCACTCCCAACTAAGCTCATGCTACCTAAATACATTTGATGACAGTATCGACGGAATATTCGAAGGAGTCTGGCAAGAGGCTAGAAAAAGCAAGTATGCTGGAGGTCTTGGCTTCGACGTTACTAATTTTCGTGCTTCTGGTGCTTTTATCAAAGGCACAAACGGGATTTCTGGAGGTCTTGTGCCATGGCTCAAAATCCTCAACGATACACTTGTCGCAGTAAACCAAGGAGGCAAAAGACCCGGTGCTGGATGCGCTTATCTTGAACCTTGGCATCTTGACTTCGAAGACTTTTTAAACCTACGCAGAAACACCGGAGACGAAAGGCTTCGTTGTCACGATATGAATACTGCTGCATGGATTCCAGATTTATTTATGCAAAAGGTTCGGAACGATGACGATTGGTACATGTTCTGCCCTTCTGACTGTAGAGAGCTCCACGAAGCCTACGGAGAAGATTTTGAAGAGTCCTATAATTATTACTGCCAAAAAGCAGAAGAAGGAGAACTTAAGAATTTCTCTAAAATAAAGGCTAAAGATCTATGGAAAAAGATGCTTAAAGTTTTGTTTGAGACTTCCCATCCTTGGATCACCTTTAAAGACCCCTCCAACCTAAG
>CEQU01058041.1_pt1 | contig 12243 bp, 8 predicted proteins | sample 531031 | NCBI WGS metagenome assembly CEQU01 (sample SAMEA2621216, study PRJEB7988) | marine metagenome | isolation source: saline water (ENVO:00002010), including
GCGGCACTCTGGCAGCGGCTGAACAGCTTGTGTCTAAGATCGGAGCGCTAACTGTGGGAGCGAGCGTCTTAATAGAATTACAAGCTTTGAACGGTCGCAAACAACTTGGTGTACGAGACGTATCAGCCGTGATTCACTATTAGGTACATGCGAAATCGATACGAGCGAGTGAACAAATGGCGGCTGTAGCTAGGGTTTTACCTTGGCGTCGATCGGTAGCGCCTGTTCATACTGAAATTCAAGGGGTCGTAGATCGGTACAAAGCGCGATGGCCCAAAAGTTCCGCTGACTTGCTGGTGCGAGCTTATGAGGCTGCGCTTGCAGCCCACCAAGGCCAAAGAAGGAAGTCAGGGGAGCCCTACATTTTGCATCCGGTAGCGGTTGCTTCTGTCGTTGCGGAAATGGGTTTGGACGACGTTTCGATTGCTGCAGCCCTTCTCCATGATGCCGTTGAAGACACTGGTATAGAGCTACTTGAAATCCGAGCTGAATTTGGCGATGACGTAGCAGCAATAGTCGATGGAGTAACAAAACTAGATCGCGTTAGATTCGCCACCAAGCAGGCGCAACAAGCGGCAACGTTGCGAAAAATGCTCGTAGCAATGGCGCGGGACTTGCGGGTGCTGCTGATCAAGCTTGCAGACCGACTACACAACATGAGAACCCTTGGGGCTCTGCAATTGACAAAACAAGAGCAGATAGCCCGTGAAACGCTCGATGTATATGCACCATTGGCGCATCGACTGGGAATGCAGGAAGTACGGAACGAACTCGAAGATTTGGCTTTCGCCGCCTTGTACCCCAAACGTTATGCAGAGATCGATCGTTTGATCGCGGAAAGGGCGCCAGCTCAAGAGGCCTATCTTGAAGGTGTCTCGGAGACCATTGGCACGCGTTTGGACAAAGCTGCACTAGATGCAAGCGTGACAGGCAGAAGAAAACATCATTGGGCTGTCTACGAAAAGATGGTCGTTAAGGGTCGCTCTTTCGAGGACATATTTGACTTAGTCGGAGTCAGAGTCGTCGTCCCCTCTATCAGAGACGCGTACGGAGCCTTGGGGTCAATCCACAGCACTTGGAAGCCCGTCGCTGGGAGGTTCAAGGATTACATAGCGATGCCCAAATTCAACCTTTATCAGTCGCTCCACACCACTGTGGTTGGTCCTCAAGGTGTGAGCTTGGAGGTTCAGATTCGGACTGAAGATATGCACCGTCGGGCTGAACACGGTGTTGCCGCTCACTGGCGCTACAAAGACCCGTCGGAAGGGTCTGGGGCGGACATGCCTTGGTTAAATGAGATAGTCGACTGGCAAGCAGAAACTGATGATCCAGAAGAATTTATGCGCACTCTTGCTGTGGACCTCGACCAAGATGAAGTCTACGTATTTACTCCAAAGGGCGACGTAGTTACTTTGGCCACGCAAGCGACACCCATTGACTTTGCCTATTCGATACACACAGACATCGGGAACTCAACAATCGGAGCCAAAATCGATGGCAGGCTTGTTCCGCTCGACCGTGAGTTGCAGTCCGGCGACACAATCGAAGTTTTCACTTCCAAGGTCGATGGTGCGGGTCCCTCGCGCGAGTGGCTTGAAATAGCAACAACACCCAAAGCGAGAAATGGTATTAAGCAGTGGTTCGCTAAGTCGGATCGTGAAGAGTTATTTGAGCAGGGTCGCGAAGACATAATTGAAGCGCTTCGCGACCAAGGTCTCCGGGCTCAGCTGCTAATCGAGAGTGACGAACTTCGCTACGTAGCTGAACAATTCAATCGCGGTGAATTAGCAGACCTTTATGAAGCAGTCGGAAAAGAAGACCTCAAAGCGGCCTCAGTTGCGAAACGTCTCGTTGCTAATTTACGGGGGGAAGACAGCTCTCAAAGGCTGCCTGCAAAACCTGCACAGCATCGTGGCTCGCGTCGACGTCGTACCAGTGGCGTGCATGTTGAGGGATTCGAAGACTCGTTGGTGCGACTAGCTGGTTGTTGTAATCCTGTGCCCGGCGATGAGATTCTTGGATTCGTTACAAAAGGCCGCGGGATCTCTGTGCACCGCGATGATTGCGCCAACGCTTCAGAACTTGCCGACTACTCTGGGGCACGGCAAGTCGAGGTTGACTGGGATGCTTCCTTTTCCGGTCAATTCCGAACCAGTATTGAGGTTCGTGCTCTTGATCGTGACCGTCTCTTAGTGAACGTCGTCGAGATAATTTCGGACCATCATCTGAGTATCTCAAGTGCGCAAACATTCACCGGTGATGACCAAGTGTCCATTTTGCAATTCGACATTGAAGTTGGAGACCCAACCCTTTTAGAACAGCTTTTAGGGGCTGTGCGAGAGGTGCCAGGAGTTTTCGATGCTCACCGAGTGATGCCCAATAGCGTCAGGCCCCCTTCATAAAAATCCGTTCCTCTAGATCAAAAAGTGCAGGGGACTTTGCCTCAGAAACATCTACGATGGTGGGACACTGGGCAGCTAACCCAATCCCCGAATCGCGCCCACGGATGATTCATGTCAAAGAAGGCAAATACCTTCCAAACTCCCATCGGCACCAAGGACCTGCTTCCTGGAGAATCTGCGCGATGGAATGAGGCAACGAGACAGCTTGGACGAATAGCGGAGCGTTTCGGATTCTCTTTGATAGACACCCCCATTTTCGAAGATGTCGGGGTCTTCTCCCGCATAGGTGAAGGCACTGACGTAGTCGGAAAAGAAATGTACGAATTTCTGGATCGCGGTGACCGAGCCATGGCTCTTAGGCCTGAGGGCACGGCAGCCATCTGCAGGGCCTTTGTTCAGCACCGCCCCTTAACGCCATGGAAGGTCTATTACACCGGACCCTATTTTCGCTATGAGGCGCCGCAGGCTGGGCGCTTTAGGCAATTCCACCAATATGGCGTCGAAGCTATTGGTTCCGATGATCCTGATATCGATGTAGAAGTGATTGCTCTGGCTTGGAACGTGCTCCAAGGCGCAGGACTGAGAGAAACACAGCTTTTGTTGAACTCGATGGGTGATCCTGAGACTAAAAGCCGCTACCAAGAATCTCTGGGCGAGTTTCTGCTGAATCGTTTGGAGGAAATAGACCCGGCCGATCGCGAAAAGGCAAAAACCCACCCACTTCGTGCTCTCGACTCAAAGAGAGAAGCGACTCTAGCAGTGGTCTCTGAAGCTCCCCTAATCACGGAATATTTGAGCACCGATGCTGAGCGACACTTTGATCGGGTAGCCAGTGGTCTTAAAGCTCTGAACATCCCGTTCGCTTTGGAGCCCAAATTAGTGCGTGGTCTTGACTACTACACGCACACAACCTTTGAGTTTCAAAGCTTGGCCCTTGAGAATGCTCAAAATACCGTATGCGGAGGAGGGCGCTACAACGGCCTTGTCGAACAGCTGGGAGGCCCAGCGACGCCAGGTATTGGATTTGCTCTAGGTATTGAACGCCTCTTACTTGCATGTGACGCCGAAGGTTCCTTTCCCAGCCCTCCGACCACAACGGAGGTTTGGGTGATCGACGTTACCGATGGCTCATCGGCCCGAGATCTGACTAATTCGCTTCGTGAAGCGGGTATCGCAGCTGATCGATCCTTTGATCAGCGATCGATGCGGAGTCAAATGCGAAGTGCCGATAGATCTGGTGCAGCTATTGCGTTAATAGTCGGGGAGCAGGAGCTGAGCGAATCAGTGGTCACCTTAAGAAAGTTACGAGATGACGAAGCCGACCAAATATCGATACCACGCAGCGACATCGTCAACGAAGTTCGACTCATTCTCGGACTCGAATCTTAAATACGAGCTACGGCTCTGGAGAAGCTCATGACAACAAGAACCGATTATTGCGGCCGACTCACCGATGCAGACATTGGCAGAACGGTTACCGTCTGCGGGTGGGTGTCTAAAAGACGCGAACATGGCGAACATCTAGCCTTCGTAGATTTAAGGGACCGCACAGGAATCATTCAATGCGTTGTCGACCACGCCCACGACATTCGGAACGAGTACGTGTTATCAGTCACTGGGACCATCAGGGCGCGCCCAGCTGAAACGATCAACTCCGAACTCCCTACAGGTTCAGTCGAAATCGGTGACGCGAGCGTCGAGATCCTCTCGCGAGCAGAGCCTCCACCTTTTCAAATCGATGGTCGCGTCGAAGTAGACGAGACAATCCGCATTCGGCACCGCTATCTTGACTTGCGCAACAGTCGAATGCAGCGAAATCTCCGAAGTCGATCTGCTATTAACGCTTCTATCCGACGAGCGATGGATGCTCAAGAGTTCGTCGAAGTCGAAACCCCGATGTTGATTGCTTCGACCCCAGAAGGCGCTCGAGATTTTGTTGTACCAAGTCGATTAAGCCCAGGAAATTTTTACGCTTTACCTCAAAGCCCTCAGCTATTTAAACAATTATGCATGGTTGGAGGGATTGATCGGTACTACCAAATAGCTCGGTGTATGAGAGATGAGGACCTTCGAGCAGATAGGCAATTCGAGTTCTCTCAACTAGATATGGAAATGAGTTTCGCCGACGGCGAAACGGTAAGGGAAGTCATTTCCCAGGCAGTGAGCGAAGCTGCAGAAACGATTACCGGAGAGCGCCCAGGGCCAATTCCAGAAATCTCCTGGTTGGAAGCCATGAACAAATACGGCTCAGACAAGCCGGACATTCGATTTGGACTTGAGTTGGTAGACCTGACTGCAATTTTCAGTGAAACGGACTTCAACGCTTTTAAGGCGCCCTGCATTAAGGGTCTCAAAGTCGAAGGTGGAAGCGACTTAGGAAGAAATCAGCTCGATCAGTTAACCGATAAAGCCAAAAACTGGGGAGCAAAGGGGCTGGTTTGGGTCAAAGTTGGCGAAGCGGGCGAAGTCACTTCACCCGTTGCCAAGTTCATGAGCGAGAGCGAGATCGCTTATATGCTGAGTGAGCTCGAGGCCGAGGAAGGCGACATATGTTTCTTGGTGGCGGACGACTGGAAGCGCGCCGTGCACGTTCTTGGATTGCTGAGACTCGAACTGGGACGCCCGCCTGTAAACGAAGGCGGTTTTCACTTTGTTTGGGTAGTTGATTTCCCCCTTTTCGAAGAGGTTGATGATCAAGGAAACCCAACCCCTGCTCACCATCCCTTCACCATGCCTCACGAAGATGATCTCGCGATGCTTTCAGCAAGCTCAGATGCTCAAGATCTATTGAAAGTGAGGTCCCAAGCGTACGACTTGGTGCTGAATGGTTGGGAGTTAGGGTCGGGAAGTGTTCGAATCCATCAGAGAGAGATCCAACAACAAATCTTTAATTTGCTAGGTATCGGCGAAGAGGAGTCCCAAGTCAAGTTCGGATTTCTCATGGACGCTTTCCGCTACGGAGCGCCGCCACATGCGGGCTTCGCATTCGGAATAGACCGTTTAGCCGCATTACTAGTGGGGGAAGAAAATATCCGAGAAGTCATAGCTTTCCCCAAGAGTCAATCTGGCACTGACCCGCTAACGGAAGCGCCCACTTCCATTGACGAGGCTCAGCTTGAAGAGCTTGGCTTAAAAGTGATTCCGGAAACCCTTTGACACCGCTTTCCTCTGCGGCGAACTAGTTTCGATGCGGTGAGTGATCTTTTCGAATCCGCAGCAGATGAGGCACTGCTTCGTAAAGCGCCGTTGGCTGCGCGGCTCCGGCCAAGGAAACTAGATGATCTTGTTGGTCAAGAGAAGCTTCTCGGTCCTGGAGCGCCTCTGCGTACGTTGATTGAAGCAGACCGTCTCACCTCCATCATTCTTTGGGGCCCTCCAGGGTGTGGCAAAACGACCCTTGCGCGGGTAATCGCTAATCACACGGAAAAGGAATTTGAAACCCTCTCCGCCGTTTCCGCCACTGTGAAAGACGTTCGGTCGATTATTGACAATGCTCGTCGTCGCCTCGGGGAAAGAAATGTCGGAACCATATTATTTTTGGACGAAGTGCATCGATTCAACAAGGCGCAGCAAGATGCTCTTTTGCCGTCGGTGGAGGATGGATTGCTAGTACTAGTCGGAGCTACGACTGAAAATCCTTACTTTGAAGTAAATGCTCCTCTCCTCTCACGCTCCAACCTTTTCCGTTTAGAGGAGCTAAGCGATTCGTCGATTCAAAACCTTTTAGAAGTTGGTGCTCGGCATGAAGGAGCAACGATTACAAGCGAAGCTCTTGAGCACCTTGCTAATCGGGCAGACGGTGACGCCCGGCGTGCACTAACTGCCTTGGAAGTTGCAATAGTTCTATCGGGAGGTGATGGCTCATCTGTCGAGATTCAACATGCTGAGCATGCTCTCGATGCTCGAGCCCATAGGTACGGCGAAGACGAACACTACGACGTTATTTCAGCGTTTATCAAAAGTGTCAGAGGCTCCGACGCTGATGCAGGTATCTACTGGTTAGCGAGGATGCTCGAAGCAGGCGAGGATGCGCGATTCATAGCAAGGCGATTAGTCATATTGGCATCGGAAGATATTGGTATGGCTGATCCCACTTCTTTGCTGATAGCCGACGCAGCAGCAAGAGCCGTCGAGTTTGTTGGACTGCCCGAAGCCCAACTTAACCTTGCTCAAGCCGTTATTCACCTGTCCCGTGCCCCGAAATCGAACTCCACGTTGACGGCCATCTCTGATGCACTAAAGGATGCCCGAAATGGAAAAGGTAGGCGAGTGCCTATTCACCTAAGGGACCGCCATTTTAAGGGTGCGCAATCGCTAGGGCATGGTTCGGGCTACGCCTATCCGCACGACTACCCAGAGGGGTTGGTGGACCAGCAATACCTACCTGACGAACTGCTCGGCACGCGCTATTACGTGCCTCAGGAAAGTGACAGCCTTGGTATGGAGGGCCAGCTGAAATCTGCCGCTGTCGCCGACAAACCTGGGCACCCGGGAGGTCAACAAGCATGACTGTTTGGGAACTCGTAGCCGTTGTAGTTACTGTTTGCGTAATCGTAACGATGGCGATTCTGCTTTTCCTTCTGCTGCAACTAATTGGAGTACTGAGAGACCTGAGGTCAGCTGCGGATCGCCTAGCTGAACACGCCCTTCCGACCGTTGACGACCTTCGCGTCACGCTTGACAACGCCGATATAGAACTAGAGCGACTGAAAGGCCTTGTAAGATCAGCAGAGGCCCTATCACGCAACGTTCAGAGCGTCTCCCGAAAGGCTCTTGAAGTTGGTTCGTTGCCGCGGATAAAGATAAAAGCAATGCTGGCTGGCGTTAGTTCTGCATTCAAGCGAATCAGATCGGAATAAAATACGGAGTCGACTTGCTCCATTGGAGTCAAGATCATGGCAGGCTGTAAGGGTGTTTAAGAGACTTAGATGGTTGCTGCTCGGTGGAATCTTTGGAGCGGGAGGCTCGCTGTGGGTTCGGAGGCAATTCCGTTACCTTTACGAGAGGTATGCCCCAATTCGAGGCACTGCGACGGTAGCCGGAGCAGCTCGCAGAGTAACCCGTGATATCCGTAGCGCGTGGTCCGATGGGCGACGACAGATGCGTGACACCGAGACGGAACTCAGAAAAGAGCACATGAAGGTTTACGATCGTTCCTAAAAGCACTGAGTGCCTTCACCGCCGCCTAGATACTATCTGATCTATGCAAGCAGACGAGTTGCGAGAAGCTTTCTCAACATTCTGGAGTGAGCGAGGCCACCAAGTGCGTAACTCGGCGAGCCTTATTCCCCACGAACCATCGTTGTTGTTTACGGTCGCAGGCATGGTGCCGTTCATGCCTTACTTCCTAGGTGAGGAACAGCCGCCCGCAACCCGCATGTGCACAATCCAAAAGTGTGTCCGAGCTGGAGGTAAGCACAACGACCTTGATGACATAGGTCGAACTAATCGCCATTTCACATTCTTCGAGATGATGGGGAATTTTAGTTTTGGTGACTATTTCAAGAAGGAAGCTATTCCTTGGGCTTGGGAGTTCGTAACTGAGGTTCTCAAACTTGACGCCAGTCGTCTTTGGGTCACTGTTCACGTTAGTGACGATGAAGCAGAGGAGATTTGGACCTCGTCAGTAGGAATTCCACAGGAACGAGTGCAGCGGCTTGATAAAGACAATTGGTGGGCCGCCGGAGACACGGGGCCGTGTGGGCCTTGCAGCGAAATATTCTACGATCTGGGTCCTGAGTTTGGTGAAGATGGAGGGCCTGCGGAAGGATCAGAAGACCGGTTCATTGAAGTCTGGAACTTAGTCTTTATGCAGTTCTCCAACGATGGCTCCGGAGACCTGAACCCTCTACCACAGACTGGTATCGACACAGGAGCTGGCCTTGAACGCCTCCTCGCAGTGCTGCAAGGTGTTCCCTCAGCTTGGGACATAGATCTTTTCTCGCCGCTACTGTCTGAGGCGGAGCGAATCACGGACCGCAAATACGGCGAAGATCCCGCTGTCGATGTTTCGATGAGAATTCTTGCAGACCATTCGCGCGCTACAGCTCTGTTGATTAGCGACGGCGTTTTCCCTTCTAACGAGGATCGCGGCTACGTCCTCCGACGCATTATTCGTCGGGCGGTGCGGCACGCTTGGTCTTTAGGGGTTGAAGATGTCGTTACGCCACATCTGGTCGAAGTTGTCTCCGAAGTGATGGGCGGTCACTATTCGGACTTGCCCAAAAACCTGGAATTGGTTAAGGAGGTAGTTGGTCGCGAAGAAGAGCAGTTCAGGAGAACTTTGGCAACCGGTTCACAAATATTGGACGAAGCGGTGGCTGATCTGGGCAATGGTGAAGCTTTACCCGGCGACGTAGCGTTTCAACTTCATGACACCTTTGGCTTCCCAGTTGAAGTGACAGAAGAAATTCTTAGCGAACGAAACTTGACCCTAGACGTTGACGGATTCGAAAAGTCAATGGAGGAGCAACGTACGAGAGCGAGAGCTGCGCGCTCCGACGGTCCCACGGTTGCTAACGATACCTACAGAGAGATTCTCGAAAAATTTGGAACGACCCACTTCGATCGTGACCACGGCCGTGTCGATGATGCCCAAGTACTTGCGGTAATTGAACTCGACGAGAGCCGCGTTGAAGTCTTTTTAGATAAAACTCCGTTCTACGCAGAGAGTGGCGGTCAGGTAGGTGACACGGGAAATATCAACAGCGACGGCGGCCTAATCGAAATTGAAGATTGTTCTTTCGCTTTGCCCGGACTCCACCGTCACGTTGGCAGAATTATTAGCGGATCGTTCGCCGAAGGTGACCATGTGTTTGCTCAGATCGACGAAACTCGCCGTTCAGCAATTAAACGGAATCACACAGGAACCCACATTCTCCACTGGGCTCTTCGAGAAGTCCTAGGCGACCACGTTAAGCAGGCAGGTTCGCTGGTAGAGGCAGACCGCTTGAGATTTGATTTCAATCATTTTGAAGCGGTAACTCCGGAGCAACTCGTTGAGATTGAAGATCTTGTTAATAGAGAATTACTCACTAACGAAAGCTGCAATCACTATGAGACCACGATGGAGCTTGCGGAGAAAGCAGGGGCGATAGCTTTCTTTGGCGATAAGTATGGCGATACCGTTCGCGTCCTAGAGGCAGGAAAGCATTCCTTAGAGTTATGCGGCGGAACGCACGTAGCAGCGTTAGGGGACATTGGACACCTGAAGATCGTTTCCGAGAGCAGTATCGGATCAAATATTCGACGAGTGGAAGCCATCACAGGGTTTGCGACCGTTGAGCGACTGCAACAGCGTGAAGTTCTTATTACTGACATAGGGTCGCTACTCAATGCTTCGAGCGATGAAATAGTGGAGGCACTACAACGCAGGCTCGGAGAGATTAAGGAGTTGCGCGCTCAAATCAAAGGGCTCAGGCAAGTCAGTGCAGGAGCTCGGGCCAGTGAAATTGCAGACTCTGCCGATAACGGCATCGTGGTAGAGCGTATAGATGACCTTGAGCGCGATGATCTTCGCGATTTGGCCGCTGCGATACGGGACCGACCTAACGTGAAAGCGGTTGTGCTTGCTGGAGCACCGGAAGGCGGCGGAGTAGCACTCGTTGCTGCCGTAGAACCCGATGGCGAATTACTTGCCGCTGACCTCATCGATGAGGCAGCACAGCTCATTCAAGGTGGTTTCGGCAAGAAAGGAAACCCACCATTGATTGTGGCTGGAGGAAAAAATGTTGACGGTATAGATGAAGCCCTCTCAAGTGCTAGACGTGCAGCAGGCATCGGAAAAAGCTGACTGCTCCTATGAGAGCTGTTGGGGTCGATCTGGGAGAAAAGCGCATTGGCGTAGCAATCTCTGACAGTGACGCAACCTTGGCAACTCCCTACGAAGTTCTCATACGGTCGGGAAGTCGTGAACACGACCACGCGAAAATCAGAGCTATCGTCGAAGAGGTGGAAGCGGAACTGGTCGTAATTGGACTTCCTCTCTCGTTGGACGGCACGGAAGGACCGGCGGCTAAAAGTGCAAGAATTGAAGCTGGGTTAATTGCCGAGGCGACGCAGGTGCCCGTGCAGCTGCAAGACGAGCGACTGACGACGGTCGAAGCGGAACGAATTCTAAAAGAGCAAGGGCTCGACACCCAGCAGCGACGTCAAATAATCGACAAGGTGGCTGCCGCAATCCTGCTTCAAGCGTGGATTGATGGTCAATGAAGCCCAATTTTAGGGGCTATCGCCCACCCCCTCCGCGTGGTCATCGGCCCGAACGATCAAAGCCCGCTAAGCGCGAGGGCGTGGACTACGAGACAATATTTATTCGCAAGGGTCAGGGGACCAGCCTTTCGCTGCTCTTCCTTCTGCTTTTGCTACTCATCGCGGCCTGGGCAACGATGCAAGCTGTCCAATGGGGTAGAGAGAAGATTGACCCGCCAGGCGAGCCAGGTTCTGCAATCAACATCACTTTGCCGCCAGGAGTTAGCACAGGTGGCATATCGCAGATCCTTGAAGAAAGCGGTGTGATTCCTGATGCAAGAGCTTATGAATGGTATGTGCGCCTCAAAGGCGCACCTCTGTTTCAAGCTGGAGACTATACCTTCCGCACAAATTCAGCCGTTTGGGACGCGCTCAGAATTTTAGAAGAGGGACCTAGCTTCATAGAAGAATTAGTGCGCATTCGGATAACAATCCCCGAAGGTCTTACGGTACGCCAGATTTTGCAACAAATCGACGAAACGCCAGAAATGCCATTCAGTGGGTCTGACTTCGAAAACGAAATGCGAATACAGCATGTCGTATCCAATTATGCGCCGTCACCTTCTGCTATGCCCCCCGGTGCTCTGGAACCTTATGAAGGACTTCTCTTTCCAGACACATACTTCTTGGGCCCTGACTCAACTCCGGAAGACTTATTGACTCAGATGATTAATAGGTTTGATCAAATTCTCACGACCCTTGGTTACGCAGCTTCGCCGCAAACCGTTGGTTTAACACCATACGAGACGGTGGTTCTCGCCAGCTTGATCGAACGCGAAGCCCGTTTGGAAAGTGAGCGGGCGAAGATTTCGCGAGTTATACACAATCGGTTAGCGGCAGATTGGTACCTAGGAATCGATGCAACAACGATCTATCTGACAGGAGACAGCAACATAACTGTTGCTGACCTTCAAATAGACTCGCCCTACAACACCAGGCTTTCGAAGGGGCTTCCCCCTACTCCCATAGGATCTCCGGGAATGGCGTCCTTAGAGGCAGCAATGGCCCCAATTTCTGGTCAATGGATGTATTACGTTCTCGCTGACTCGGAGGGTCGACACAATTTCTCAGTTAGCGATGAGGAATTCCAAAGAGACAAAGCTAAGTGTCAGGAGCGTGGCCTGTGTTGAGACGTCCCGAATCTGTGCCGACAGAATCGACGCGATTGGCGGCAGTGATCGGCGACCCTATTACCCACTCAATGAGTCCCAAATTACATAACGCCGCGTTCACTGCTCTGGGTTTGGATTGGATGTACGTCGCATGTCAAGTGCCCAAGGGGCAGGGCGGGATGGCCGTTTCTCAAATGAGGCAACAGGGGTTCGAAGGGTTGTCGGTAACCATGCCGCACAAAGCCGAAGCGGCATCTGCCGTAGATCAACTATCTACGAGCGCCTCGCGCCTTGGGGTAGTCAACTGCGTCCGTCGCGAGGGAGACCAGCTAATCGGAGAAAACACCGATGGGCTGGGATTTGTGCAAGCGCTGCGCTCGGAAATGTCCCTTGACCCCAATGATCTCCGAGTCATCATCTTGGGGGCCGGCGGAGCGGCTCGTGCGGTTGCTTTAGCGTTGGTAGACAATGGCGCTCAT
>CEQU01002671.1_pt1 | contig 12220 bp, 10 predicted proteins | sample 531031 | NCBI WGS metagenome assembly CEQU01 (sample SAMEA2621216, study PRJEB7988) | marine metagenome | isolation source: saline water (ENVO:00002010), including
TCGCTTAACTCACCTTTAAAATAGATGAAACCGAAATAAACAAAGAAAATGGCGGTGAAAATAATAGCGACTTTTTCGGCAAGAGCGACGGGCTCAATAACGATGGTGCCCATATGTGCCAGGATAATGACCACAATGGCTGCTGCCAATACACCGAATACACTTAGCCAGGCACGCTGTTTCGCTGCACCGACATATGGGTTTGCAGGTTCAACCGACTCTGCAGCTAACGAGCGGTTACTAAAGTAATACTGCACGAGACCAAAGCCCATACCCACTGCAGCGGCGCCAAATGCATAGTGCCAGCCCCAGTTCTCCTGCAGGTAACCTGTTACCAGATACGCAATCAAAGAACCGATGTTTATGCCCATGTAATAAAGGGCATAGCCACTGTCCCGGCGGCTATCATCGTCACCATATTGCTGACCAACCATGGCCGAAATGTTTGGCTTAAGTAAGCCTGTACCAGTGGCAACCAGAATAAGTCCGACAAAGAAAAGGTTTTGCAGGTCGACAGCCAGTACAATGTGTCCGGCGAATATAATTAAACCGCCGTACCATACGGCCTTTTTACCGCCAATCAGACGGTCAGCAAACCAGCCGCCGGGTAAGCCAAGAAAGTATACCGCCCCGGTGTACAGACCATAAATGGCGCCGGCTGACGCTACGGTAAAGCCAAGACCTTGTGTTTGCAAGCTGGCGGTCATAAACAGCACGAGCAGAGCACGCATGCCGTAGTAGCTCATGCGCTCCCACATTTCGGTAAAAAATAACGTTCTCAGACCCTTTGGATGGCCGAAAAAACTGGTGTCGTTAGAAGTTTTTGTTGTCACAACAGAGTTCCATATAGTTTTTATTTAAATTTATTATCGTCTGGGTGCACTGTCTGCAGGCAGGAGCTGCTCGTACACTGGTTATCTCTCTTATACTAGAGGATGATTCCCGACACAAGCTACCTTAGTTAAAGCACTGCTCATGGCGGGTAATCGGTTATCATCTGATTGTAGCGTTTGACTTACAACTCTTTGATAGTGGCAATGATAATGCGGCCCGCTATGAAGGCCATTATTAGTAAAACGCCAATTAATACAAGGTTATAGATTTTTCTTGGGTAAGCAGCTTCGTCTGGCAAAGTTGGCGATTCGATGGTGACCAGATGCTGTATTTGCTGATAAGTATCGACCCGTGCATTTTCAAGAGTCATCAGTGATGAACCATATGCCTGCATAGCAAGCTCGGCCTGAACCTGCAGATTGGAATACTGTGCCATCAACTGATTAATCGATAATTTTGCTTCGCCATTTTGTGCATCACTGATTTTCGTTTTCTGACTGCTGATCTGTTCTTCCAGAGCTCTGATTTGACGCTTAAGGGAGATTATTTCTGGCGCAGAGTCAGACATAATGCTCTTTAACGTATTCAGTTCTGCCTCTTTTTGGGCCAGAGTCGCCTCTAATGAGAAGGCAATTTGTTGAATGGCTGCGCCTTCCGCATTAGGGTCTAGCACGTTGTACTTGGTTTGAAAACTTATCAGAGCCAGTTTGGCATTTTGCAGTTTTTCCTCAACGATGTCGTGTTCACTCTGAGCAAAAGCTAAACGGGATTTAGCAAGGTTATTACTGATCTCATTAATAAACTGTTCAGCACGCTTTACAATCGTTTCGCTAATCAACTGAGCATAGGCGGCGTCATACGCTCTGGCAGAGAGTTCGATTACACTCGTGTTGGAATCGATAACCACTTCTGTGTTAGCGAGGTAATATTCGAGAAAGTCTTCTTCGCTGTGATTCGAGGCGAGCCTACTAATAAAATCTCCTGCTGAAGAGGTGTAGTGCTCACGCAGTCCGATAGTCTCATCAAGATAATGGAGCATGTCGGCAGACTGCACGAAGGCAACAACCAATTGGCTATCATTAGCACTGGCGACCCCGGTTACGCCGCTCATCAACATGGATGATGGATCGAAACTGCTAGCGCCATCAGATGATTTAACCACAAGCTGACTGGTACTTTCGTATTTAGGTGCCGCAATCAACGTTAAATAAAGCGCGTACACTAGCCAGGGTATGATAACTAGAAGAATAGGGCGCTTCTTAAGTTGAGTAGTAATATTGTTAAGCACTTGATTCATGTTTCTGCTCATTTATTCCATGTAGGCTGCGATACCTTCTTCAAGGTCACTGTAGTAATTGAGTTGGCCGTCTTCAATGATGATCGCCGAAGTACAAAATTCCCGCACCTGTTCCATTTCGTGGCTGACCATAATAAGCCCGGCTTCTTTAGCTTTGACTTCCAAAGCTTGCCTGGCTTTGCGGCGAAATTTCGGGTCGCCCACTGATGTTGCTTCATCTATAAGGTAGATATCGAAATGAATGTTGATGCAACAGGCAAACACCAACCTTGCGCGCATACCAGATGAATACGTTTTTACCGGCAAGTCAAAACGTTTACCAATTTCGGCAAAGTCCTGGACTGCCTCTTCATAAGTTGCCAGGTCTTTTACATCATTAATACGCGCTATAAACCTGGCATTTTCGCGACCGGTCATTTGCGGATGTACCCCAGTTGCCAAAGCAACCGGCCATGACATAGATTTATTGGTATAAATCTGGCCTTTATCAGGATATTCACTTTTCGCCAGCATGCGAAAGAGAGTTGATTTACCAGCCCCGTTTTTCCCCAAAATAGCGACGTTATTCTCAGTGGGAAAATCAAAGTTGAGGTTTCTGAAAATATACTGAGGGCCCAGCCGGCTGGGATATGACTTGGTCAGATTAATTAAGCGTATAGTCATCGGGATAACAGGCCTTTCCAGGTCAGATGGTACAATGATACGGCAAAGAAAAACGTAACCAGTGTAAATTCAATGGTGTAACTAACGCTGACACCATAGCTTCCATAAGATTCATAACAGGCGTATCGAGCCAGTTCTACAAAATGAGCAAGCGGATTCCAGTCCAGCCAGTGCCAATATTGTTTGGGAATATCCTGTAAACTGAAAAATACACAGGAGATAAAAAACAAAGGGCGCGTAAGTAATCCTACGACTTTTTTTACTTCCGGGACGTACGATGAAGCTATCCCGAGCAGACAACTCATACTGATTGTCATGAGCCATAAGAGATGAAAAAGTAGTATCAACAATAACGGATCATGAATTTTTAAATCTACTTCCATCAAATAAACCGTAAGTAAAGATAAAATTACGACAATGACCTTTATGGTGTACTCAACAAAAGCCGAGACCAGTAGCCCGGATATGGGTTGGACCTGTCGAAAAGCATAGAGAGGTTTATTTTTATTGAAAGCACCAGCGACTTTTGGAAAAGGTTGGAGGAAAGATTGTATTCCTATCATTCCGATCAGCATAAACATAAAGACCGGAATTCCGTGAACATCATCTCCGCCTAAAAAACTTCTGGCATAAGACAAACCGAAGATGAACAGGAAAGGCTCTAGAAACCCCCAGGCTAAGCCTAACTTATCGTTGAATTGCGAGCGCAACTCTCGCAGGAAAAGTGCAAAACAAACACTTTTCCATACTTTGAGTTGAGAGCGAAATGTGACGCTTACAATATCTGACATTAGTTCAGTGCTACGTTGGCCGCCACAGCAATCTGGTAAATAATCTGAGTGATATCTTTGACTGCCTGCAACGTTTTGGCATCAACCCGTGGTAATACGATCACCTGGTCGCCTGCTGCCACGTCTGAGTTATCATCAACGTCATAGAAGTCAACCATACCATTGGCACGGATAACCAGGATGCGGTCATCGTTAGCTCTCTCGCTAAAGCCTCCTGCCCAGGCTACATAATCTGAAAGCTCAGCATCCGGATTAAATACTACCGACTGAGGCATTAATACTTCACCACCAACGTGGACCAGATCAGTTTTGCTTGGAATTACGATAGTATCGTTTTCTTCCAGCAGAATGTCGGCCACATTGTCGTTTTCAGCAATAATTACCTTTCCGAGCGGTTTGACTTTCCGGGCTCTGGCAATAAAGTCGGTTACCAGCTGTGCTTCCTGGACCCGAATAGAGCCTTCGCCGGTAGAGCGTACCGGCGCGGTGTAGATGCTCCGCTCGAGGCGATCCAACGCCTGATTGATAATCGACTGTTGTTGATCGGCGACACTTTCACGTAGCAAATACACGTTCTTAAAGTCTGCCAGGTTAGGATCGATCTCAATATTGCTCAGCACCTGGTGCAATCTGGCGCCTTTAGACACCATTACTCTTGAGGCACCGCGGAAACTGCCTGCTACGTTAATTGGGTAAATTTGTACTTCATAGTCGTTTTTGAATTCGACATGATCGCCGGGGCGTAAGCTGAATTGTTTAAAATCAGTGAGCGGGGCATAGCGGGCAAACTGAGCGCCATCACGAAGGCCGCTTACCGATACATGGCTGATAAAGTCGCCGGGTTTTGCATAATCAACTAGTGCATCACCGGTTAAATCTGAAGGTTTCAACTCAAAGGTGAAGCTGTTTCTTGCCCCTTCGCTCACAGTGATGGTTGGGCCGATGGGGCGAACCAAAATTACGTCTTTGTCCTGAAACGAAATAGCCGGTAACTCGCCATCTGTCACAAAGTTATATAAATCAATTGAGTGGACTACTTCACCGGCTCGTAATATATCGATTTTGCGGAAACTACCACGCAGGAAATCAACCCCGCCGGCACGTTTCAGAAAATAAAGCGGGCTATCTGTTGCCTGACCGGCATACTGCCCAGGCCTTAATACCGGCCCTGATACGTAAACCGATACTGGTGTGGCCGTCAGTAAGTTCACGTAAACATTTACATCATTGGTATATACCTGTTTGATGCTGCTTGTGACTGTGGCATTAACCTGACTGGATGGAACGTTTAACAGGTTAACCGGGCCAATATTGGGAATGAAAATATTACCCTGGCTATCAACGGTTGCGACATCGGAATAATCCACCGCGCCCCAAAGCCAGATTGAAACTTGATCGCCGGGTGCAACCAGGTAATTAGGGTTTACCGAGTTGGTGCGTTCTGATTCAAAGCCCCCGACAAATAAGTTTGCTGCAAAAGGCGGGTTCTCCATGGCTTCCTGCAAAGGAAAAACCATATCCATAGTGGGCTCACCTGGTAATACCAGACCATTGCGCGGCTGCGTACTATACTGGCCAGAGCTAGGCCTTGTACCCGTCTGACTGTTGCCTTGCAGGGTAGGGGATGCAGACAGCTGTACCGGACTAACGCCTGAATTGCCGGCGCTGGCAGCAGCCGAATTATTGGCCCCACGTTGACTCAGTTGCTGTTGAATTTGTTGAATTTGCTCAGCTGTTTGTGCCTGGGCGTTACTGAAAGCAGATAGCGATAAAGCCGTAAGCGTTAACCAAATAGAGATACGCATAAGCGAATTAAACCTTTATAGGGTGTTACTAAAAACCAACGCTGGGTATAGCAGCCAGTACGTTTGATTGTTACAGATGGGACGAATTTCCGTTGATCCTGAACGTCCCTGACGTTTCAGCCGATAACATTGGTTACCCATAGCAGAGATGTAACCGTCGGAAACTGCGTAGCTATTTCCGTCGATCATAATATCCTCATTGGCATTGATGTTTAACTCTGGAATAGCTTTTGCTTCACTTTCCTGTAAACCAGTACCTGAATCGCTAAGGTGATGCGTAAAGCTTGGATTAACCAGCGGCAGATTGGCTTTGACACTCTGAGGTTGTGACACACATCCCAGCATTGTCATAGTGCTGAAAAGTAGAGCGGATAATATAACTTGTCTTCTCATTGCCTGACTGTAATACGTCCATTTAAAAAGTGGTCGTAGCATAACATAACCGAGCAAAAAGGCATGCACTGATTAACAGCCTGCTTAAACTCTGAGCAGAAGTATTACCGGCTGTGTAAAAAATGTGCGTTTAAATTTAAATTTTATTGGGGGGGTAGTCAGTTATACTAATGTTTACTATTATATCGGGTGATTATAGTGACCTCTCCACGAAGCCTCAGGTGGCTGGTGTAGCCATGTATAGGTTCGGCGATATTCTCAACGGAGTTAGTGAGTAAATGGATTTTCCTGTTTGTAGTGTGGGCGTGAGAACACAGGTGGGTAAGGATTCTGTGGAGAAAAGTAAGGCATGATGGACTATCTGCAGTTTATTCCGTTATTTACAGCATTTTTTGTTGCATTGATTTTGCTGGTGGTGATGACACCCCTGGCCCATCAGTTTGGGCTTGTTGATCAGCCGTCATACAGAAAACGTCACAATGGCATAGTACCGTTGACCGGCGGTGTAGCTATTTTTGTTGCAGTACTCGTAGCCAGCGTACTAACTGACGTGTGGATGAAAAACAATCCGCTGTTTTTTACCGCTTCTGCCTTTATTGTGCTGCTCGGCATGCTCGACGACCGCTTTGACTTAAGTGCCAAGGGGCGATTGGTTTGTCAGTTTGGTGTCGCGTCGATTATGGCGTGGAGTGCGCAAAACTATATAACGTCTCTTGGTGACATTTTTGGTTTCGGTTCGGTTTATTTAGGCATTGCCGGATATTTCTTTACGTTGGTATGCGTGGTAGGAGTTATTAACGCCATCAACATGATTGATGGTATCGATGGTCTGGCAGGCGGTATGAGTCTTGTAGTACTACTCAGCGTTGTCAGTTTGCTACTCCTGTCAGATAACGGCGCTGCCATCATGGAACCGTTGGTCATTATTGCTGCCATAGTACCGTTTCTGGCGTTTAACCTTAGCCTGAAGGGTTTTAAGGGGAATAAAATATTTATGGGTGATGCCGGCAGTATGTTTGTTGGCCTTACCATTGTGTGGCTGCTGGTTGATCACACTCAGGGGCCAGGCGCTTCGTTACGCCCTATTACCGGCGTTTGGTTAATCGGTCTGCCACTAATGGACATGGCAGCTATTATGTTCAGACGAGCCAGAAAAGGTCAGTCAGTGCTAAAACCGGATCGTAAGCATCTGCATAATATTTTCATGCGGGCTGGCTTTAGTCCTCGCCGTTCTTTAGTAGCAATTCTACTGATGGGCGCAGGATATTGTCTGATTGGTATCCTCGGTGAGGTGTATCAGGTGCCGGCTTACATTATGTTCTGGGGATTCATGGCTTTATTAGTGGTTTACAGTAGTGCCATCATGAATATCTGGAAAATCATACGGTTTTTCCGGGCGGTAAAGCGCCGCCTGCTACCCGCATAAATTGCATCACAGTGGTGCATATTTGTTGTAAAATCCGGTACACTTCGCGTTACTGTCGATAGCCGGATTTTACCTTGACCCCCAACTTTTCAATTAAACACAGCAACTACCGGGTGCATGAAATTCCCGCCATTGTTGCTATGGCCGTTTACGAAAAGGACTGCGCGGACTGGGTTGACCAGGCAATTGTCAGCATTCGTCAGCAAACTTATAACGATTTTCTTTATGTCATTGTTATTGATGGCCATATCTCACCTGAATTACTGGCTGTCATCATGCAGCATGCTGAGGAAGATGAACGTCTGGTGATCATTGAAGGTAGCGCCAACAGAGGGTTGGCAACCTGTATGAATTTCGCCATTGATTGGTCTTTGTCGTTAAAGCCGCAGTACTTTTTCCGAATGGATGCCGATGACATTTCCGAACTAAACCGTTTGGAAAAGCAAATTACTTACCTGACCAAACATGCTCACGTTGCCATTTTAGGTACCGGCCTGATTGAAATTAATGAGCAAAATCATCAGGTGGGGGCGAGGGTGATGCCACAAACCAATCGCCAAATTACCCGTCTGTTACCGCGCCGGTGTACTATAAATCACCCTACGGTATGCATTCGCTACAAAGTGTTTACCGACGGCTATCGTTATGACGATGCACTGCAAAATACTCAGGATTACTTTCTCTGGATTGAACTCGCCGCGGCTGGCTACATTTTTTGTAATCTAAAAGATAAATTGCTGCGCTTTCGGCGGGTTAATGATTTTTATAAGCGCCGCGGGCTGATAAAGTCATTAAATGAATTCAGAGCCCGCTTCCGGGCGATGCGCTGGCTTAAACGCCTGACCCCTTACAATCTTTTTTATGCCTGTATGGTATTAGGCCTGCGGATGATGCCATCGGGGGTTGTCAAAATGGCTTATAAGCTCGACAGGCACCTACTTGAAAAAATAATAAAGCATTGAAATTCTCAGCCATCATTATTCTCTTTCATCCTGAGCGACAAATTCTGCTCAACAACATCAGTTTGCTGGAGGCCGCTGGTTGGCAGGTGATAGTGGTGGATAATTCCCCACAAAGTCATCAGGATTGGTTGTCATCTTCAGTCGAATTCAGGCATTGTCCTGAAAACGCTGGCATTGCCCACGCGCAGAATATCGGTTTGTTATTAGCGAAGAAGCAGGGACATGATTATGCCATGTTGCTTGATCAGGATAGCCAGCTTAGCGAACAGTTGTTGCAAACGGTAAAACTGCGGGTCGTTGAAGCTCAGACTCATTATCCCAACCTGGCCGCTTATGGCCCGACAATCGTCAGTGAGTTTGATGGGCAAGTTGTGCGGGCAAAGGTGCAGCGCGCTGTACCCGATGAACATGGTTTTCTGCATAGCAGGCAAATTATCGCATCGGGGAAGATTATTCCGCTGGCAGTGCTCTCTGATGTTGGTTTGATGGAAGATGCATTATTCATAGATGGCGTGGATCATGAATGGTGTTGGCGGGCCAGCCGTAAGGGTTTTCGGATTATTAGCGATACACAAGTCTTATTACGCCATAAACAAGGTGAGTCCCGTAAGCGCGTGTTGGGGATGACGTTTAAAGTAGGGAGCCCTGTCAGGCTTTACTATCAATACCGCAATATCCTCATTCTACTTCGTCGCTCATATGTGCCCCTCTACTGGAAAGTCAGAAATTGTGTAGCCCTGCCAGTCAGGTGGATAATTAATGGCTGGTTTTTAGAGCAACGCAGGGAACGTCGGCACTATATGCGGCGGGGCCTCATAGATGGCTTAAAGAAGCGGTCGGGCCGTTACAAGGCAGACCAATAAGTTTTCTGTTGAGCCTGTAACGTCATGATGCTTTAATGTTTTAGTTTTATTATTAGATATGCCTGATTAACACGGGCACCGCTAAGTTTTAGAAGGAAGGGAACAAGTGAAGGTAACAGTCTTTGGAATTGGCTATGTGGGTCTGGTGCAGGCTGCAGTGTTAGCTGAAGTGGGTCACGACGTTGTTTGTGTGGATGTGGATCAGGCCAAGGTTGATAACCTTAAAAACGGCATTATCCCCATTTACGAGCCGGGCTTAACGCCGCTGGTCACCAGCAATTATGAGGGCGGCCGGGTCGACTTTACCACCGATGCCAAAATGGGTATCGAACATGGAGAGCTGATTTTTATCGCTGTGGGTACACCGCCGGATGAAGATGGTTCAGCCGATCTGAAATACGTACTGGCAGTGGCGGAAACAGTGGCCACTCATATGCAAAATCATAAAATCATCATCAATAAATCTACTGTGCCGGTTGGGACCGCAGACCGAGTCAGCGCAAAGGTAAGCGAAACGCTGGAATCCTTAGGGAAAGCGGTTACCTTTGATGTGGTATCCAATCCTGAGTTTTTAAAAGAAGGCGCAGCAGTTAACGATTGCATGCGGCCAGACCGAATTATTATCGGCACTCAAAGTGAGAACGCCGAAAAGAAACTGCGCGAACTCTACTCGCCGTTTAACCGTAATCACGATAAAGTTATCGTGATGGATATTCGTTCAGCAGAGCTAACCAAATATGCCGCCAACTGTATGCTGGCCACCAAAATCAGCTTTATGAATGAGATGGCCAACCTGGCAGAGCGGTTTGGTGCCGATATTGAGAACGTGCGTCGCGGTATCGGTTCTGATCCCAGAATTGGTTATCAGTTCATCTACCCGGGCTGTGGCTATGGTGGTTCATGTTTCCCCAAAGATGTGCAAGCGCTCATTCGTAGTGCAAACCAGGTTGGCTACCAGGCGAAAGTGTTGGAATCAGTGGAAGCGGTTAACTACACCCAAAAAGAAAAACTGTTTGAATATATTTCCGGCCATTTCGATGGCGACCTGAAAGGCAAGACTATTGCTTTATGGGGATTGTCGTTCAAACCGAATACTGATGATATGCGTGAAGCCTCCAGCCGCGTGCTGATGGAGCTGTTATGGGAACAAGGCGCTACGGTACAGGCCTACGACCCTGAAGCAATGGAAGAGACCCAGCGTATCTATGGCAGCCGCCCGGATCTTAAATTAACCGGAACGAAGGAAGCAGCCCTTGATAGCGCTGATTTCCTGGTGATTTGTACTGAGTGGCAGTCATTCCGTGCACCGGATTTTGACTTAATCAAAGAAAAACTGAGCATTCCGTTAATTTTCGATGGCCGGAATTTGTATGATCCGAAAATCATGTCGGAATACGGATTGCATTACTACGCCATTGGTCGAGGACTATCAATAAAAGGACATAAACTATGAGTCAGGTAAAAAAAGCGGTTATTCCTGTAGCCGGCCTAGGTACGCGTATGCTGCCAGCAACCAAGGCAATTCCAAAGGAAATGCTGCCGGTTGTCGATAAACCATTAATTCAATACGTGGTTAACGAGTGTGTGCAGGCGGGTTTAAAAGAAATCATTCTGGTAACTCACGCCAGTAAAAACAGCATCGAAAACCACTTTGATACCTCTTTCGAACTTGAAACCACGCTGGAACAGCGAGTTAAACGTCAGTTACTGGAAGAAGTTCAGGCTATTTGCCCTAAGGACGTAACGATTATGCACGTGCGTCAGGGGGCTGCTAAAGGTCTGGGCCACGCAATCATGTGCGCGCACCCTATGGTAGGTGATGCACCATTTGCAGTGGTTCTGCCTGATGTAATCATCGACGATTATGCCAGTAACCTGAAAAAAGATAACCTGGCCGATATGGTCGCGCGCTTTAATACCAGCCGCGTAAGTCAGGTAATGGTAGAGCAGGTACCACAAGAGAACATTTCCAAGTTTGGTATCGTTGATCTGGAAGGCGCAAGCATTAAGCCTGGCGAATCTGCTAAGATTCATGACATGGTTGAAAAGCCGCCACTGGAAGAAGCGCCGTCGGATCTGGCTGTGGTGGGTCGCTATGTGCTGTCACATGAAATTTGGCCACTGCTTGAATACACTCCGCCTGGAGCTGGTGGTGAAATTCAGTTAACCGATGCCATCACTTCTCTAATGAAGGTTGAGCAGGTTGATGCGTACTACATGAAAGGTAAGAGCCACGACTGTGGTAGCAAACTGGGCTATATGAAAGCCAACGTTGAATATGCACTGCGTCATCCAAGCCTGGGTGCAGAGTTTAAAGAGTATCTGGCTTCGCTAAACGGTTAAGATAACTCTCCAAAAAAACAAAAAGGCCACTTCATTGAAGTGGCCTTTTTCTTATTCAGCTATCAAAGTGGTTTATTTTAAGTGTTTAACTAAACCTTGAACGACTTTTACGCTGCCGGCAACGATCTCACCTTTATAGAGTGGGTCGTTATTGCCGCTAAAATCGGTTACCAGACCGCCAGCTTCACGAACCAGCAATTCACCGGCTGCAATATCCCATGGCTTAATGCCGCGTTCCCAATAACCGTCATGTCGGCCTGCTGCAACGTAGGCTAAGTCCAGCGCTGCACTACCAGCACGACGAATGTCACCACAGTCATGGAAGATTTTATTTAAGCGAATAGCGTAGTCCGCATATTGAGTTTTGTTTTTAAACGGTAACCCGGTAGCCAGAACGGTTTCAGATAAATCGCGGGCCTTACTGGCGCGAATGCGATAACCGTTTAACTGGGCGCCCTGACCTCGAGAAGCGGTGAATAACTCACCACGGATAGGGTCGAAGACTACGCCCTGGTCGAGACGACCTTTGTGCAATAGTGCAATCGATACGGCAAAGTGAGGAATGCCTTTAATAAAATTGGTGGTGCCGTCGAGGGGATCAATGATCCACTGGAATTCAGCGCTTTCGCCTGTAGTTTCGCCGCTTTCTTCACCTAAAAAGCTATGCTCGGGGTACGATTGCTTAATTTTGTGAATAATTGCCATCTCGGCTTCTTTGTCGATTTGGGTAACAAAATCATTCGCGCCCTTTACCTGTTTTACCAGGTCGTCACGATTTTCAAAACCGCGGACAATAATAGAGCCAGCCACGCGCGCAGCGCGCACCGCAATGTTCAGCATCGG
>CEQU01011415.1_pt1 | contig 12217 bp, 10 predicted proteins | sample 531031 | NCBI WGS metagenome assembly CEQU01 (sample SAMEA2621216, study PRJEB7988) | marine metagenome | isolation source: saline water (ENVO:00002010), including
GGTTTTGATAAAAGATAACCTTTATCTTTGAATTTATTAAATACTAAGAATCCTATAGGAAATGCCAATATTGATATTAATTGGATCCAAAACAACCAAGCTAATATTGGATTTTTATTATTCCACGAATCCTTTTTTATAATATCTGACCATGTGCCACCAGCTCTTTGATAATTCAGTCTATCTTCATTTATCATCATACGATCTAAAATATCTTTAGATTTGTTAGATAATATTGATAATGATTTTTCTTCAATAATGAAATTGATTTTTTCGTTTGGGTATTTTCCTACATTCTTAAAGATCAATACTTTAGGATGGTCGTAGACAGAGAAACTCTCGTCTGCAAATCCTACATTTATTTTTCCTGATGATTCGCTATCTATAGGATTTGGAAGATTTGCTCTGTTAAATGTATCTTCAAATAAAGTTATTCCGCCAAGTTTCAGGTAGTTTGATTCATGTTTAACAAGTTTGTACCCTAACTCTTCATTAAATAGAGAATGATAATATGAAGTCATGTAGGGATATCTTTCAGGGATTCTACTAACTGTCCCGTATAATCTGTTACTGAACAGGACTATGTAGTCTCCTTTTTCAAGTGCTATGGATAGATTTGTTAATTTGTCGATATTATCGACATCATATATTGGTAACTCTTGTGTGTTGAAATTGTTTAATAAAGGAAGAGACTCTTCCCAATGTTCTTTTAATATAGTTGAATTATGGGGAGCATGTTGGTTTAGCCATTCAGATGCTTTGACTGCAGTATGTGGGCTGGAATATATATTTTGTGTTGCTAACCCATAGCTAATTGTTATTGCAGTTGTAATCAATAACAAGACTATTAGGGATATATGTTTATAATTTTTAGAATTGAAATAAGATGATCCAATAAGCTTTTTAGGCATGTTGTCGCTTATAAAGCCTATCCCCAATAATATTAATAAAGGGATTACTGGTAAAAGGTATCTAGTAAATTTAACTTCAAAACTTCCAGTAATCAGTAGATATGGGATGACCCAAGATAAAATTACCAAGTATTTTGCCTGTAACTTTGACCTAAATAGTATGGATACCCATAATGATCCTAGAGATAGAATCATAGATAATAATATGCTTATAACATTGTTATATGTAATCAACAAATAGATCGAAATGATGTTGGATAGAATAAGAAATATTGTGATTTTTTTAGAACTTATACCTTTATTCCAGAACCAGAACACCCCTATAGCCGATAATATTGTTAGTGGCCACCCAATTCCCCATTTCCCTAATTGAATAAATTGATAAATGTATGGGAACGTATCTATATATTGCCTTGTATACGGGTAATCTCTAATCCTTCGAACCATTTCGGACTGTTCTGAGATGTCAGAAGAGAAGTTATTCCAGTCTAATATTGAGTATGGCTGTGCTATTAGGAATGTTAAAACACTTACTAATACACTTATGGACAAAGGCAATAGTATTATATTTTTAATATTAATTTGTTTTATGTCTTGGTTCAGTATGTATAAAAAATGAGCAGTAAATAAAGCTCCGTAGATAGGCAAAACACTTATTTTTGAAGATATGGCTAGACCAATAAATAGCCCTGAAAAAATATAATCAGATTTATATCCATAACTTGACACTCTACAAAGAAAAAATATTCCCCAAATACAAAAAAATGTTGCTAGTGTGTCAACTGCGAAATAGTGAGATAACTGAATATGGATTACGCTAAAACTGACCAAAACACCTATGAGTAAGGCATATTTTCTATTTAGGATTGTTTTAGATAATAAAGTTATACCTATTATAATCCCTATATCTGATAAAGAAGATATTGTTCTAGCTAGTATTCTAATGTCATTATCAATTGTATTTGGGATAATTGAATCTAGAGATTCTGATATTTTTAGTAGATATATTGGAAGACTTCCATATGCAAACCAATTTGGATTCCAAGTACTTTCTTCAGGATTTAGGAGGGAAGATATATTGGATAATTCAGGAAATGAGATTTCATCATTTTTCATTATCAAAGCTCTTTCATCTGGATGGGGGGTGTAGTCAAATCCATTATCCCAATCAAGGCTTCCAAATCTGAGTGATCCAGCTATTATCACTAATCCAATAAGAGACAACCAAAATATCGTATTTGGATACCTAGACATTTGATTGTATGATTCTCTTATTCTTATCATAATAGTCACATAATATTATTCTATGGAGATAAATTGAATATAAATAAGAACTATACATGTAAGGTTGTAAAACCAGAAGACTTTGATCTTTTTTGGGGAGACGTTTTAGATGATCTGTCTCAAGTTGATTTAAAACCTGAAATCATTCATGATGATCTCAGATCCACAAAAGATATAGATATTTATCAAGTCTTTTTTAACAGTTTAAATAATATTAGGATTTCCGCTTGGCTGGCTACCCCAGTCTCAAAGATGTCAGATAAACCTATTCCTGTAATATTGCAACTCCCAGGATATCAAAATGACCCTTTAATCCCCAAATATTGGCCCCTAAATGGATACGCATCCTTATCCCTAAATCATCGGGGTAAAGTTCGGAGTAGATCTGAATTCGATCCTGGGTATCCTGGAGTGTTAACTCATAATATTACAGACCGGAATTCTTATTCTTATAAGGGGATATATTCAGATGTTTGGGCGTCTATTGATTTATTATCTTCAAATTATTTTGATTTATCTAATATAAACATAGATTCTAATCGCATAGGTGTAGCGGGCAGCAGTCAAGGGGGTGGCCTTACCATTATTTCAGCTGCAATGAAGAAAGAAGTTAAAGCAGCTGCCTGCGGAGCTCCATATTTATGTGGATATATGGATGCTATTGAATTAACCAATACTTATCCATATCAAGAAATTAATGATTATTTAAATTTATACCCTGACCGACTAGATGATGTTACGAATACATTGTCTTATTTTGATGGAATGAATTTTGCTGACAAAATCACTTGTCCTATTATTTTGAATGTAGGATTACAAGATAATGTATGTCCCCCTGAAACTGCATATGCTGTTTTTGAAAACATAACATCTGGGAATAAAAAAATATATGAATATGATGGATACGGCCATGATGCAGGACGTTATTTACATGATCAAGTAACTTTAGACTTTTTTGAGAATCATTTAGGGAAGTAAATTAAATTATGAATAAATTGAGACCCACCGATTTTGGATCTTATTGGTATGAAATATCTAAAGAATTATCTGTAATTGATATGAATTCTGAAATATCTATGATTCCAATTAGATCCAATGCATCATCAACTTTATATTCTGTTTCTTTGGTTGGGGCAAATACTTATCCCTTAAAAGGTTATTTAAGCATTCCCAATAAGGAAGGGCGGTTTCCAGCAATATATTTTGCTCCTAGAAACGCAAGTGTATTGGAGATAATCCCTCAGGGAATGAGTAGTAATGTCAGGGACCAATTCGTTATTTTTTCACTAGCTTGTCGAGGTATGAGGAATTCAGATAATCCTCATGTTTCAATGTATCCTGGTCAGCTTACTGAAAATGTAGATTCCGTTGAAAATTATATTTATAGAGGGATTGTTGCGGATACACTTAGAGGATTAGATTTTATTCTTACAAGACCTGAAATTGATAAGAATTCATTACTAGCCTATGGAAACGATATCTCCTTACTAGCTGCAGCCCTACACGGTGCGGTTACTCATGTTGTTGCTACCCCTGCATATTTCTTCGACACTATAGACATTGCCAAATTAACTAATTCATACCCGTTGGAAGAATTTAATGATTATTTAAGGTTATATCCAGATTCGGAGCTTAATGTCAGAGAAACACTTTCGTATTTCAACTTAAGATGGCATGCACAATCTATTTCAGCGAATACATTAATAATTTGTGGAGATTCAGAAAATGTATATTCAAAATCTAATTTAACTCCATTTATTGATAATATATCTGGGAAAATAACGGTAAAGGAATCAGAAAATTCTGCTTATAAAGACGGACTGTTTATTCAAGAATGGATTGCAGACGAAATAGGAGATGGGGTTCCTATTCTTCCTCAGCACTGGAAATGATGTAAAAATCTTCTAAATAGATTTGGATTAGTGTAGAATCGCGACATATTTCAAATTTAAATTATGGAGAATTAAATGTCTGAAAATTATATTAATGCAGGAATATTAGCATCAACAGAATGGCTTGCTGACCATATTGATGACTCAGATATCAGGGTTGTAGATTGTGATCCGTTTCAGTCTTATACAAAAGCACATATCAAGGGTGCTGTTGGGATAAAAGTTCACCATTACATTAAACATCCAAATTATGATAAGGATCCAGGATCTTATCCATGGGTTGCAGAACCTGATGTAGTGAAAGACTTGTTTGAAAGTATGGGGATAGGAGATAACACCACTGTTGTATGTTATGACACAAGTGGCGGGTTATGGGCTGCAAGATTTTGGTGGGTTCTTAACTATTACGGACACAATAACGCAAAGGTTTTAGATGGTGGTTGGCAAAAATGGATGCATGAGAACAAGCCAGTTTCTATAGATAGGCCAATAGATGTAAATGTAGTATTTACTCCAAAAGCCAATAAGGATTTGATTTGTACTATTGATGATCTTAAATCAAATTTAGATAATGAAGATTATTTAATTATTGATGCTAGGGCAGACGGGGAGTGGGATGGTACCAATGATCGAGGTAATAAAAGGTCTGGTAGGGTTCCAGGAGCTATTCATATTGAATGGCTCAATTTTATTAATAGAGGAAAAGATAAAACCTTTAAAACCCCCGAACAGATATTTGAAATATTGAATAATGCTGGAGTAGACCCAGAGAAACAGATTGTTACATATTGACAGGGTGGTATACGTGCGGCGCACGTTATGTTTGTATTAGCTCTTGTTAGCACATTCTCTCCAAATATTAATTATGATAGGGTGAAAGTTTATGATGGATCAATGGGAGAATGGGCTAATCGTGATGACACACCATTAATCAAGTGATTCTTAGGAGATTTTATGGGTAGATCAACTCACCATCCTGTAGGCCTAATACATAATTCTGAAGAAGCATATAAAGGATATGTTTTATTCTCACCATTAGGTTCAAACTATGCTAATTTACTTGACGAGAGTGGCGATGTTATCCATCGTTGGCATTGTGAAGAAGGGATAGTTTACGGTAAGTTGTTGGACAATGGCAATTTGCTGTGTCGCACTAAAGCTCCTACAGACGTACCGGCAGTTTATAGGGTAGGAGGGTCTTCGTCTGCGATTGTGGAATTAGACCCTGAGAGTAATATTGTCTGGAGATATGATGACCCTATGCTGCATCATGATTTTCAAAGATTAGAAAATGGGAATACACTTTTGTTATTATTCGAAAATTTGCCTCATGAGGTATCTACTCAAGTACAAGGAGGGCATAACCAACAGGATAAAACTTTTGATGTAGGCACTTCAGATTATATGCTGGGGGATTTAATTAGAGAAATAACCCCAGATGGTGAAACTGTAAAAGAATGGCCTATATCACCCGCATTATCATATGAAGAAGACGTGATTTGTGATTTGGAAAATAGAAGAGAATGGACGCATGGGAACTCTTTAAATATTACAGATAAAGGTGATTTTATTGTAAGCTTTAGAAGTACTAGCACTATAGGCATACTAAGTAAAGATTCAGGGAAATTTTTATGGAAATATGGTGGAGGCCAATTAGGTCATCAACATCATCCAACTTTTTTAGATAATGGGAATATACTTGTATTTGATAATGGAGCCCATACTAGGGGATTGGATCATTCACGGGTGATTGAAATAAATCCTAATAACGATGAGATTGTTTGGACATTTGAAGAGACTCCACCAATAGATTTCTATAGTTTTTTCATTAGTAGTGCAGATAGATTACCAAATGGGAATACATTTATTTGTGAAGGAGCTTCAGGAAGATTTTTTGAAGTTACACCCAAAGGTGACGTTGTTTGGGAATACATGAACCCATTCACATCAGTTGATTTAATTTTCGACCACCCTAATAGTATCGTTTTCCGAGCTCATAAATATGGTATTGATAATCCTATATTTAAAAAATTAGACCTTGACCCTGATAAATATCAGGATATCAACAATCTGTATAATAAAGATAACGCTACACGAAATACAATTTTTCTACCATAACCATAAGGAGATAAGATGAAATTATTATTAATGACCGGAGGAATAATACACCCATACGATCGATCAACTCCTGTGTTAAAAGAATTTTTAACAGATGCAGGTCATGAAGTAATTGTTAGAGAAGATTCAGATGCCCTTTCTGATGGTACTTTATCTAATATGGATGCACTAGTTTTTAACACGACTAGAGTGGAGACTCACTCTTTGGAAGATGCGCATCAAAATTCAATGGCAGATTTTATTTATTCCGGAAAAGGGTTTGTTTGCATTCATATGTCTTCACTAATATTAGATTCATGGCAAGAATATTCAAATATTACTGGTGGAGGCTGGAATCGTGGAGAAAGTTATCATCCGCCATACGAAAATTTTCGTGTTGATGTTAGTGATGTTAATCATGAATGTGTTCAAGATGTTATGAGTTTTAATACTGATGACGAATGTTATATGAATGTTGATTTTATGGATGGGAATGCTGTTTTTCTAACAGCTGATTTCGCTGGAGGATCTTTTGAGAAGAATGTTCCGGGCTCCCCTCCTGTTGAGATGCCTAAGGGGACATTCCCTCTTGGGTGGACAAGAACATATGGGAAAGGCAAAGTTTTTAATCTTTTGTTAGGCCATGATGAAAAGAGCCAAGGTAATAAATCGTTTCAGAAATTAGTATTGAATGGAGTTGATTGGGTTACTCGGTAGATATATTAGTTATAACAGCTTCGGCCCATCTGAACAAATTGTCTTCTAAGTCCTCTCCGCAATGAGGACATTCGTAATCTCCTGTGCCCCATCTCATTCCACATCCTGTACAAGGAGGAATTTGATCTAGACTATTAATTAAAAATCGTATTTTTTCTAATCTATCCATTAAACACCCATATTATTTAATATTTCATATACTTCATTTTTATATGGTATTGAATTTATTGCACCTCTTCCAGTTATCGTTATTCCTGCAGCGATGTTTCCAATTTCAGCGGCTTTTTTAATATCTAGGTTTTCTAATATGCCATGCAGAAATCCGCCTTTAAACGCATCTCCTGCTCCGGTAGTATCAACCACTGAGCTAGATTGATAAGGAGGTATAGAAAAGGTTTTTCCTTTACTGTCAACTAAAGCCCCTTTGCTGCCCATAGTTATTAATGTGTTTGATACCCCAAATTTTCGTGAAATAGATATTATTTGTTCAGGGTCATCTGTATTAAACAACGCCATGGTATCTTCTGGTGCACTAGGCAAAAATATATCTACATATGGCATAATTTCTTCCATAGCTGATATGGCTTCTTTTGGAGACCATAATTGATGCCTGTAGTTGGGGTCATATGAAACCATAATATTATTAGAGTGTGCAATTTTGGCAGCATGCATTACTGTTTCTCTCGAACTTTCTGATATTGCCTGTGTAATCCCACTGCAATGCATGATTTTAGCATTTTTTATATACGATTCATCTAAATCATTTGGTGTAATATTTGAGGGAGAACTTCCTTTGCGATAATATACAAAATCTCTATTGCCATCAGGCATTGTTGCCACAAAATGTACGGCATTAAATCCTTCTGATGACAATGTTAAGGACATGTCAATTTTTTCTTTCTTAAAGGAATTTCGTATGAATTTTTCAAAAGGATCATTTCCTAGCTTAGTGATATACCCAACACTACTACCCAATCTACTAACTGCTACGGCTATGTTAAAACTATCTCCTGCTATTGATTTACGGAAAGTTTGAGCGTCTTCAATAGAATCTTCTGAAAAAAGTTCTATCATGCACTCGCCCATACTTAATAATTCAGGCATTAATATGCTCCTCTATCTTGTTAGGAGCACAAGCATTAATTACATCCAGAGCAGAAGTTATGTTTCCAGGTTGAGAAGATACTATTCTAACAATTAAATTGTCTAATCCTTTAGATAGTTTGGATATTTCTTTTGCAGCTCCAATTGAATTACCGTAATACCCTACAGATTTCAGTATCTTTTCAGGGAAAGCTTTGGCTATTTCGTCATTTGAGGCATTGTTTTTTCTCATTTTGTCTAGCTTTAGTAGTTCTTCTGAAAATCCCATTCTTTCAAAATGTGCCCTATATCCATATTTACGTTGGGATGAATTAGGAATATCGGGACCTAAAGCATAATGCATGGTAGCTTTAGCTAATTTGATTCGAGCTTTTTCCTCATCTTTATCTATACAAACTCTTATGTATTGAGAAACGGTTATGTCAGAAGGGTTCCTATTAGATATATCAGCTCCTTCATTTATTTTTTCTCGACTCCATTGTATTTGTTCTGGTGTGCACCAATTTAAAGCTACTCCATCTGCTAATTCTCCTGCGAGAGATAACATTTTTGGTCCAAGTGCCCCAAGAAATATTGGAGTTTTAGGAGGGGGGGTAATTCCTAATTTAATTCCTTCAAGGCTACTTGTCGTGCTTTTATAAGTTACTCTGTCTCCTGCTAGTAAACCCCTCATAATAATTATGTAATCTTTCATCAGAGATAACATTGATAGGTTTGGCAAGTTCATTTTTTTGCGAACTTCAGACCTATATATTGAACCTGCACCTATTCCCATTATGAATTTCCCATTAGATAAATGACTTACAGTCCCACCAGACATGGATAGAGCAACGGGACTCCGCCACATAACTGGAGATACTGCTATACCTGTATATATTCCACCATCTATAATCTCTTTTGAAGCTTGCCATCTCATTAGGCAAGTTTGGAATGAGTCATATCCAGTTCCTTCAGGAGTCCAAATACTTTTATAATTTAGCTTTGCCGCGTTTTTGGAAACCTCTAATTCCTCATCTGTTGTAAGTCCTAACGTAGGATCTATGCCTATACCTATATCCATAGTGGTACACCTAATAATTTTGAAATAAGAGGATGGATCCGAATATCAGAGTTAATCCAACTAAGAATACGAAATTTCCTAAATTCATTTTTTCAGCTAATTTTAATAATATTTTTATTGTTATCAAACCAGTTACAAATGAGACTATTAACCCAATACAGTTTTCAATAGATAAGTTAATGGATTCTGATAATACTGAGTATAACCCTGCCCCTATGGTTGCGGGGATTCCTATTAAAAAACTTAATGTTAGAGAGTCACTTTTATTGGTTCCTCGTATTAATAATATTGATGTGGTCAAACCAGATCGACTTAGCCCTGGAATAGCTGCGATACCTTGTGCGATGCCTGTCATGAAAGCATCCAATTTAGTGACATTGTCAATGTCTTTTTTTGAAGTTATATTTTTATTTCTTATAAGTATTCCGGTTACAACCATAAACACTCCTATGAGTGCTGTGAATATTCCAGTACTGTCTTGTAATAACTCAGTTGATACGGCCTTCTCAATTAGAATTATGATAGGTAGGCCAATTAAAGCACTTATAGTAACCGATATTATTAAAAATGTACTTTCATTTGTAGGCTTTTGGGGAGATGTAATAAATTGCTTTACTATTTGTAGGATCTTTTTCCTAAAAATTACTATTGCTGAACACGCAGTACCAATATGCAACCATAAAGTTATCCCAATAGATGTAGAAGGGTCATTACCAAATAATAAAGTTGAGGTTGCGGCTACTAGACCTTCAGAGCTTACAGGAAGCCATTCAGTAATCCCTTGTATGACCCCCAGAATAATAGTCTCTAACAAATCAACACCTTTTAAGTACGATTAATAGACATTATTATATTAGCCGCTAAATATCCTGCTCCAAAACCATTATCTATATTTACTACGCTTATTCCCGGGGCACAACTGTTTAACATCGCTAGTAATGCTGTTAATCCTTGGAAGCTAGCTCCATATCCGATACTCGTAGGGACTGCAATTATTGGAATATCTACGAGTCCTCCAATGACTGAAGGTAAGGCTCCTTCCATTCCTGCTACAGCTATTATTACTTTTGACTCTAGTAATAGATCTAGTTTGTCAAATAACCTATGGATTCCAGCGACCCCAACATCAGATATTCTATCGACCTTACATCCCATCATTTCTGCAGTAATAGCGGCTTCTGTTGCGACAGGTAAATCAGATGTTCCTGCACATGCTACTAATATACCAGGCATTTTTGGGATAGGATTGTCAGCAGGTTTTTCAATAGTTATTATTCTGGCGTGTTCATCATATTTTGCATCTGAAAATATTTTCAGAACGTCTTCAAAAGCTTTATGTTCAGCTCTTGTGACGATTACTTTTGTTGATCTGTTCATTATAGATTTGCAAATTTGAGCGATCTGATCAGGTGTTTTACCTTGACCGAAAACTACTTCGGGAAATCCTTGTCTAATTGCTCTATGATGGTCGACTTTTGCAAATCCAAGATCTTCAAATGGCAGGCGTTTTAACTCTTGGATACCTTCATTGATATTTACGGATCCTGATTTTATATCTTCTAATAATTTGCGTATATTGTTCTCTTCTATGGTAATTCTCCTTACTCGACGATATATGATACGGATTACAAATAGTATCAAAATTATTACATAACTAGATTTATTTTGTTTAAAAATTTAATATATATGCTTGGGTCTGATATTATTTAACATATTTTTATCGGGGTGTGGCGCAGCGGTAGCGCACTCGCTTTGGGAGCGAGGGGCCGTCAGTTCGATCCTGACCACCCCGACCATTATTATTGTTGTAAGTATGTAAACTGGGCTGTTTTTTCCCACAAATCTACTCCGGACAGTTTGACAGTTACTTTCTGTCCTGCTTTTATTTTGTGAGTAAAAATGCATTTGTTTCTATAAGGATAATTATTTAATTGAAAAGCAGTTCTCCTATCAGACCCATCTTCTAATGAAACTGCCTCCATTATTGTGTTGTCTTTTTCAATATAACTTTCTTTCAAATATTTTAAAAACCAATATCTAGTGCGTGTTCTTTCTATTTGAGATAGATTTCTCATTTGAGTATCGACTGAATGACAGATTGCTGAAATTTCATCTTCTGAATAAGAAATGTTGCCGGTTTCCATGTAATTAATAATTTGTCGTTGAATGCATAGATCAGAATATCGCCTTAAAGGTGAACTTGCTTGTGTGTAAGCATTTACTCCTAATCCAAAATGCCAATCAGCAGATCTAGAATGCATAGAAGGTTGCAATATCCTACCTATCATGTAATTCCCTAATATTCCTTTTGGTAAATTGTTTAGTTCATCTGTGTCAGGTGATTTTTGTGTTTTATATGATGCTGGTATTTGATGGTTTTTTAAAAATTCGGCTATTTTACAATTGTAAGTAATCATTAGCTCTGCTATTAATAAACTTGAAGGACTATCTCTTTTTACTACCTCAACAGATACCTGTTCAGAAATATTTGGAATAATTCTCATTTCATCACGAGTTAATAGTTCAAAGGCCCCTGATTCGTATCTTTGTTGCCTAGCCCATTCAGTCGTTTTTTGTATTTTTTTCATGCTGAAATAAAGTTCGTGAGTCTTATCTGAGAGTATCAAGTCAGACTCTTTATATGAAATAGATTTATTACTTTTTATTAATGTTTGATGAAAAGACGAATCAATTATCTCGCCACCTTGATTTGTAGTTAATTTTAATGAAAGACATTTTTTAGGTTCATTTACATTTATGCTTCCAATTTCTTCTGATATTGAAATAGGTAACATAGGTATTGTTCCCTCAGGTAAATATAGAGTTGAACTTCTATTGAATGCTTCTTTGTCTAGTATGCTATCTTTTTCAATTAAACTGGAAACATCTGTTATGTGTATCCAGATGATATCTTCGGATAACGAGAATGCATCATCTCTGTCCTTAGTGCTTTCATTGTCAATTGTGTAAGTCTCAAGATCTGTTAGGTCTAATAAGTTTTTATTATTTCGAGGAGGCATTTTTTTTATTTCATCGAAAATATGTTTTTTAAATCTAATTGAGATATTGGATTTAACTATTTCTATAGGATAATCTAAGGATAATTCCCCACAAGTAATTAATTTCTGAAATAGTTGTTTTTGTATTTGAGA
>CEQU01255449.1_pt1 | contig 12206 bp, 11 predicted proteins | sample 531031 | NCBI WGS metagenome assembly CEQU01 (sample SAMEA2621216, study PRJEB7988) | marine metagenome | isolation source: saline water (ENVO:00002010), including
CTGGCTTGCCCAGCCGAAAAGATTTTGAATACCGTTTGGCACTTGGTCTAAAGACCCGTTGTGATATAGGGTTGATCATTATTGACTTAGATGAGTTCAAAACAGTCAATGACCAACAAGGGCATTTGGCAGGTGACTCACTACTTCAGGAAGCGGCCAGTACGTTGCTCCATCAAACCTCTAAGATTGGTACGCTGTTTCGTTGGGGGGGAGATGAATTCGTTCTATTGATCACTGAATCCCCGCAGGAACTGGGTACGCTTTGTAATCAAATTGAAGAACGATTTGAAGCCGCAAATATCGGTTTGAGTTGTTCAACGGGTTCTGCAAGACAGCAGGCAGGTGACAGCGCTGCAGCATTCTTTGAACGAGCCGATCAGGATCTTTACTCAAATAAATCCTAAGTAAGTCAAACTCATCTTGACCTCTCCACGGCTTGTCGATTAATCTCCCGCCCTGTTGGGGAAAACATTCCCCAGCATGATTTCCAGGCTTCAAGGCACGGATGCCATTAGCCAGGGAATCGCCAATCCAATCGCTCCCGAGATGAAAGTTGGAATTCTCTGCCCCCCTGGGATCCACTGGCATTTTGGGAGCTTTTTTATGCGCGGAACCTATATAACACCGGTGAAACAAGCGTATTCAAAACCAACGTCTGCAAGCTGGTCTGAATCCTACTAGGTGATCTCCGTTATTGCGCGTCAGCGCCCTAGCGTTGCTGACCATTGATCAAGGTCAAAGGAGGATCCTGCTGGGGAGCCTTTAGTGTTTGCCGAATACGTTCAATCTGCTCTGGCTCTCTGACATCACTGGAAGTAACTTTTAATTGCGCCGCTTCAGCAGAATCCACAAATTTTTTCAACGGGTACTGCCATTGAGGCTGCCCCCCAAGTGCAGGTGTCCAGCCCGTCACAAATGGACGCCAACTGCCATGTTGGATAGAACCATAGCCCGCATGAGGGACGGTGATATAAGGAGCATTTATAATCAGCGAACGATCCATTCCCTGGCTCATCCAAAGATTAAAACGGCCTCTTAAATTACCCTTACGAAACCCGACACCAAATCGAGTATCTCGTCCGTCATAGCCTCCAAACGGCGGAACCACTGGTGCTCCCCAGTTAAAAAACCAGCCACCTCTTGGAAAGCTCCTTTCCAGATGGAATGACGACCCCAAGTTCTCATACCAATGTTCGGCAAATTGCCCGTGTGGGGAAGTCAAAATGATCTGCTGCGCAGATACCTGTGAACTGCTAGTCAAAACAGCTGCCATCAACAACATCATATAAAATCTTTTTAACATGACTTTATTATTTGGTCATCGCCAACGTGAGTCCAATGAAAATTCCCGGGACTAAAGTGGACAACAAAAATACTCCAAATCCCTGACCCATCGACTTCTCGTGAGTCTTAGAGATTCCACAACACATTTGCCAACACCAACAAATAAGGAATAAAACCGGTCCCAGAAAAGGAACCGCAAGTGTTTGCAGATTTGCACCAAAACTATAGGCCAGCATGCGATTAGTTGTTGCAAAAGGCTTGTCCGTACCGCCCACAACAAATGCTGCCGCATGCAACATCGCTCCGTAACAAAACATCAACAGTGGAATAACCAAGAGTCCCGCTGTAAACCAAACCCCAACACCGATAGCAAACTGTCGGACCAGCTTCAGATAATCGATGCCATGAGCCATATGTGGTTCCGCTAACATACAGGCCACGGCCAGAACCGGCACCATCGCCATTGCAAAAAGAATCGTGGCTAACATATGAGCGAGAACTGCAAATCCAATCGGATTGCCCAGCCCGTCATCTTCGTAAATCTGTTGATACGCAATATTAGGGCTGAACAAAATTATTCTGCAAGTTGGCCAGAAGCGTCCCCCATGTTCCGGCGGATTCTCCCAGGGAAGACCTTCTCGCTTCACCGGCGACTGTTTCGGTCCCAAAAATTTGGTTCGTTTGGAAGCGCCGGCAGAGGTCCAATTGCCCGCCTTCAAAGGAGATTCAGGCACGTAGTTCTTAAATAAGTCCGGTGCCGTCAGATTCACTTGCACCGGTGCCAGCGGTTTTAGAGGGGATTGGAGAACCGACTGTTTAACCCGAAAACCGGTGACGGTTGAATAATACGGAATCTCAACTGTGGCCCGACAGCTCGGACACCTCCCTTTCTTACCGGCATGTTCCTTCGGCACACGTACCTGCTGACGACACTCCTTACACTCAAATAAAATCTTGTCGGGCTCTGTGGACACTGCATGGCTCTCAGTAGTTTCGCCTGGCTGACCTGCCGAGACGTCCAAGTCGTCAGACTTCAACACTGCTAAGCTGAGGCGGGAAACAGCTTCACAGCTGGTGCACTGAATCTTCTTATGTCCTTTGTCAGCCGGAATAGATAATCCTTGGTCACAGACCCGACAGCGAAACCTGTAGTACTCTCCCTTTTCAGCCCGATGATACTCAGCCTTAAGAATCAGAACGACACATTTCCCATCACGAACATCTGCCAGCTTCCCTTCAAGACTAACAAGAGGGATTTCCATCACTGCTTGACATTCCGGGCAGGCACCTTTCTTACCTGCTGCTTCAACGGGCGCACTCATCGGCGATTTGCACGCTTTACATAGAAAATCGATCTGAGAAGGTGATAAATTCAAGACAAACCCAAACTGGGGAAGCGTTCGAACAGCTAAGCCCTTATTTTATGCATTCGAGGCCACTAAAGTCGAACAGGAACTCCTCGTTCAGACATAAGCTGCTTGGTTTCCTGAATAGTATATTCGCCAAAATGAAATATACTGGCAGCCAAAGCAGCATCCGCTTTCCCCAACAGGATTGCATCCGCCAGATGGTCTGGTGAGCCTGCCCCACCACTAGCTACCACAGGAATCGAAACGGCTTCGCTGACTGCCTTAGTAATCTCTATGTCATAACCATCTTTCGTACCATCGCAGTCCATACTGGTAAGCACAATCTCACCGGCTCCGAGCTTTTCAACTTCCTGAGCCCAGCGAACAGCTTCTAGGCCTGTTGGCTTACGTCCTCCATTAATATGGACTTCCCAAACTTCATGACCATTACGTTGAATCCGCTTGGGATCAATGTTTACAACGATACACTGACTTCCGAATTTCCTGGCAGCTTCACGTACAAATTCAGGATCCTTACAAGCCGCAGAGTTAATAGAAACTTTATCCGTACCGGCATTTAGCAATGAACGAATATCGTCGATCGTTCGAATACCACCGCCAACCGTCAGAGGCATAAAAATCTGCTCGGCTGTCCGCTTTACAACATCCAGCATGATATCGCGACCTTCATGACTCGCCGTAATATCCAAGAAGACTAATTCGTCGGCCCCTTCTCGTTCATAGCGAGATGCCACTTCAACTGGATCTCCAGCGTCACGCAGGTTGACAAAGTTAGTGCCTTTAACAACACGGCCGCTCTCTACATCCAGACAAGGTATTATTCGATTAGCAAGCATTGATTGAGGCTCTTGTCCTTGTTACCTGTTTCATCAAGTTAGTGGATTTTAGCGATGGCATCTTTAGCGACTTCAATACACTGCTTAATATCATCGATCGGATTTTGAGGGTTGGCTTCATACTCTAGTGAAATGGATCCATCAACTGGGAATTTCACCTTCTTTAAGGCTTGAAATACACCAGCTACATCGAGATGGCCCTCACCAATGATGGTGTTGTGAGAAACTTTCTCCATCTTAGCTTCATCTTTGATGTGCAAAGCAAACACTCGTTTATTCAGTTTCAGGATGGCTTCAACAGGATCTTCTTTACTACGAATAAAGTGTCCCGTATCGACACAGGATCCAATGAGTGGATGATGGTCCTTCACTGCATCAACTACTGAGCTAATTTTATCGTACAAAGCATCCGGCCCATGGTTATGGATCGCGACTCGGATTTTATACTCGTCAACCAACTTATCAAGTGATTCAAACGAATCCGGCGCCGGGTTAGCCGTTAAGCATTTAACCCCTAATCGTTTAGCGAAATCGAAGATGCTCTTGTTAAACTCGTGATCATTACTGAAGCTCCAAACGCCATGAGCTGCCATTTTGATATCGGCCTTGTTTAACAATTGGTTAAGATTTCTCAAGCCTTCCTCATCGATCGTCTGAGGAACATGGTCCGGATAAAACTCGACAAAATGAAGCCCCATTCCCTGAATATGACGAATGGTTTCAAGCAGGTTATACCCACGCAATGAGAAAGTTTGAATTCCAATAGGCAAGCCTTTAAATGGGTCTTCTGACGCGGAAAGGCGGGGTAAATCAAACATAGAAAGGCCGGCCACCGCTGCTGCCATTATTTGCCGGCGATGTAACAAAAACTGACCCATAAACTATTCGCCCAACAAAAAGTATCTATCTTTTGAATTATGCAATTTTCATTATAGATTATTTGCGGGCTAGCTATAAGCTCGAGAACTGAAAGGTTTGTTAGCAAACTTTTCCACGATATGTACGGTGATCTATGTAAACTCGCACCGTTAAATCCATGTGCTATACTTGTCTATACTGTGAAATCGGAGAACAATCCTAACAGTCAACTTTTCAATTAGACGTCTGAGCTCTTCAGACAATTTAAGTTAAACAAGCCCGGCAGAACCCCGTGGATACGTGGAGTAGTACAAGATGGCCTCAACAGAACAATCAGCAGGTAATGTTGAACAGGTTATGGAGCGATTCCTTCAAAAGAAGGAAGAACTCGAAGTCGATAAGATTTTCCGCGCGCTAGTAAAACTGGAAGGATCCGACCTGCACCTCAAAGTCGGCCGTCCTCCGATCGTTCGCGTTGACGGAACGCTTCGTGAGTTAAATCGCGGACCTATCGAACGGGAAGAAATGGTTCGTTTGCTGTTCCCCATGATGGACAAGAAGAATCAGAAAATCTTCGAAGATGAAGGGGGTGCTGACTTTGCCTACACTGTCGATGTGGATGGGGAGACCTGGCGTTTCCGTGTGAACATGCTGACACAACTCGGCAATATCGGTTTAGTCGCTCGTCGTATTAGTAACTGGATCCCTGACTTCCGCGGACTTCATTTACCTCCTGTGATGGAGACACTATGTCACTTTGATCAGGGGATGGTTCTACTGGCCGGGGTTACTGGCTCCGGCAAGTCAACCACCATTGCTTCAATGCTGAACTATATCAACAGTATCTATCGCAAGCACATCCTGACTCTTGAAGACCCCATCGAATTCGTCTACACGGAGGATAAATGCCTCATCAACCAACGGGAAGTTGGACAGGATGTGAAAGATTTTGAAATTGCAATGAAGCACGCCGTACGAGAGGACCCCGATATCATTCTCGTGGGTGAAATGCGTGATGAAGAAACGTTTATGACGGCGATCCATGCCGCGGAAACAGGCCACCTCGTATTTGGTACCGTTCATGCTTCAAGTTCAGCCACCACCATCGGGCGTATTCTTGACCTTTTCTCGGAAGAAATGCACGGTGCCATCCGCAGTGCCATCGCTTTTAACATGAAAGGGATTGTCGCTCAGAAACTACTGCCTTCGATTCGAGAGGGGGTTGGTCGAGTGCCCACCTGTGAAATAATGACCTTTACTCCAATGATTACCAAGTTAGTGCTCGAGGGTCACGACGAAAAACTTCCTGACGCCATTCGAATTGGTGCAGAAGAAGGCATGCAGGACTTCACAATGAGTCTTAAGCAATTAATTGATGACGAACTAATCGATCGCGAAACGGCGTTTAAGGTTGCACCAAATCGAGATGCTCTTAAGATGGCCATTAAAGGTATTAATGTTTCGACGCCGGGTATTATTTAGTCTAGGAATTAACTATTCCACCATTTTTTCACAACCCATTGAGGAAATTCAACCGCAACAATGGCAACTGACACTGAAGGTCTGAACCCAAATGAAATGGGCCCCCCTGTTGTTCTACGTTCAACTACAGGCGACAACGCAGCAAACCAAACCGCCGAAATCCAATGTCGGCAATCGATGGGTATTGTACCCGTGAAACAAGTGCTCTATGAAGCACTTATCAATGATGCTGAGCGGATACTCATTGACTGCACCGTACAAGGTGCCACATCTCAGATCGAAGTGGACGGATTATGGCAGCAGCTTCCTCTGCTTGACCCTCAAAATGCCACAATGATGGTAGCGGTGATGAAAACGCTCGCGCATCTCAATGCTCAGGATCGTGTCAGCGAACAAAAGGGAGAATTCACTGCCAACACGGGTGAACTCGGACGTCGTTGTCATATCACCACTGTCGGTACTCAAACCGGCGAACGAATTATCCTAAAGCTGCAAACAAAAAAACCTCGCTTTAAGGCAATCCATGAGCTGGGAATCCGTGATGCCGTTCTGGAAGAGTTAAAACGGCTGACGGGAAAATACATGGAAGATCAATCTCAGCAGATCCACAGTGGGATTTTCATTATTTCCGCACCTGCAAATGGGGGAGGGTTATCTACAGTCTGGTCTCATGCACTCGGTGCAACCGACCGCTTTATGCGGGATTTTATCTGCCTAGAGCCCCGAGGTTTGAAAGAAACTGAAGTTGAAAACATCGAAACAATGGAAGTCGATCTGACTGCCGGAGAAACCTTCCCAAATCAAATCGCGAAGGCCAGACTCAAAGAGCCTGATGTCTACGTCTTACCTTCAATACCAGATAAAGATACGCTCGATACACTCTGCGAAGAAGCATTGAATAACAATCGCATGTCGATCATTTCCATCAATGCTACTGACGGCGTGGAGGCGATTCACAAAATTCGCTCACTCGGCGTTGCCCCCGACAAATTTGCCAAATGTCTAAATGGGGTGCTTCATATGCGGATGTGCCGTAAGTTGTGTGATCCTTGCAAGCAACCGTTCCAGCCCGGTCCTCAATATATTCAACAACTCGGCCTGCCGCCCTCACATGTACAGGTTCTGTATCAGCACTTCCAGCCGGTGCCAGACGAAAATGGAAATCTGCCTGAGAAATGTGAAGATTGCTCGGGGAACGGATTTTCCGGAAGAACGGGGATCTTTGAACTGATCACAATGGATGATCAACTGCGTCAGGCAATCGCTACTCAACCAGACCTTGATATGATTCGACGATTGGCTATACAGCTTGGCAATAAGTCCACTCAGCAAGAAGGAATCCTCCATTTAGCCCAAGGTGTAACTTCGATTCAGGAATTACAGCGAGCACTGTCGAGTTAATATACGTAGAAACACGGAAGACTATTTCCAGATTTATCAACGGGAACTCCAACTGTGGCTGAGGAACGATCACCCTACAAATCACCAAACTCACATGATGGCTGGGGAGAAGAAACTGGATATCGTCGTATCCATTGGGCAGCAATGACTTCCGTTGTCTTCGCCGTACTAGCACCACTGGCGATTTATATTTCCGGATTAATTATCATTCCCACTTTTGGTTTCATCTTTGGAATCATTGGCTACTGGTACATTAAACGAGAACCTGGAATATATACGGGAAAACAACTTGCCACCGTGGGACTCTTTCTTGGTATCAGCTTTGGCGTTTGGAGTATCTGGAACCAGTACAACAACCGTAACTATCTGTACGAGCAAGCAGCAGAACAAACCCGCGTCTGGCTTAGCTATCTCAAAAGCGGTCAATTAGGGCACGCTCATCAGGTGATGCTGACAGTACAAGGCCGCAACCACGAGGTACGTGATATTGAAGAGTTCTATCAAAATGATCAAGGAATGGCTGAAGAACAAAAAGCACGATTCGCCAAGCAGCCTATTAACCTCTTGCTCGATCATATCGACCGCTGGAAACCAGATGATTTAATCATTCACAAAAACGTATCCGTACGAGGCATTAGGAAGAACGAAACCCAGCTTGTCCAGGAATATATACTACCACTAAAGGGTGACCTGAAAGAATCGCTCGCATTTCGGATTCAATATTGGCGTCAGATCTTTCCGGAATCAAGAGCCTCCCATTGGCAGCTTGAAGGAATCGGCGGTCTCGATGGCTCGTTTAATCTTGCTCCTAGCGATGATCCTCATGCGGGCCACGAGCATTAAAACTCCTGCTGGCCCACCGATTCGGTAACAATCGTCGTTTTGGGCAACGAGTCAATAAATAATTGACCATAGAATTTAGTACGTATTCTTGGGTCCAGAACCACCACAATACCATTATCGCTACGCGTTCTAATCAAGCGGCCAAAACCCTGCTTGAATTTAATAGTCGCTTCAGGTAATTGGAAATCCATAAAAGGATTTCCCCCTTCCGCTTTGATCTTTTCCAATCGAGCTTCCAGCAAGGGTTGATCAGGAACACTAAATGGTAAACGTGGAATAATAACGTTTTGCAAAGCATCCCCCGGCACATCCACTCCCTGCCAAAAACTATCTGTCCCGAATAGAACTGCGCGTGGATTCTCTTTGAAACGGCGTACCATTTCTGTTCGTGGTACACCGTCACCCTGACTAATAATGCCAAGTTGCTTTTCAGTTAACCACGAGGAGAGTGCAGAAGTTAGAAAGCGAATCATGTCATAACTGGTGCACAAGACAAATGCATGACCGTCGGTACGTTCAACGTAGCGTTTTATCATTTCAACCGTCTGTTGTCGAAACTGTCCTTTCTGTTGGGACGGATCCGGCATCCCCTGAACCAAGATCAGTTCTGCCTGTCGCTCATAATCAAACGGACTACCAATCTGCGAATGATTCGATTGGGTCAAACCAACCCTCGAACGGAAAAAGTTGAACTGTTCATCGTTCCCAACGGCCAGTGTCGCGCTGGTCAAAATCACGCTCGGCACTTTCGAGAACAGCTCCTTCCGTAACGCCGGTCCAACGTCCAAGGGAGCACCTCGCAACGAAACCCGCGGACCACTCCGCTTCGTATTGTATGCTTCCAGCCAATACACCATATCTGGGGAAGATTGTTCCATCCATTGATGCAAAGCGTCGGACAGAATTTCAAGCCTTGCCACAGCTGACGTGTAATCTTTTCGATCCGATGTATCTTCAACACCGGATGCGATTTGCCTAATCATGCCGGCCAGTCTGGACAACGCACCACTCAACTCATTCTTAAACATCTGCTTCTTGTGTATTCGTCCATTTGACTTAGGCTGGCTCTGCTTCCAATCTAGAATTGTGCCAAACAGCTCATCGGCTGCGATGTAACAACGATTGACCTGTTGTTGTGCCCTGGTGTGGCCCCCTTCGACGAGCAAGCCTTTGTTAGTCCGATCGTTATACAATTTTTTGAGAATGTATGAAATCTGGCCGGATGTGACACTTGGGCCAAGATGATCCCCGGCGACGCTTTCCACGGTATGAGCCTCGTCTAAAATCACCGCATCATAATCCGGCAGGATACTTACACCCTGACTACGCAAAGCCAGATCACTAAAAAACAGGGCGTGATTCACGATGATGATCTGGGCGTGCTCCATGCGTCGTCTGGCGCGGAAATAAAAGCAGGATTTATGAGACGCACATGCCCGCCCCATACAATTTCCGGAATCACTGGCAACCTCATCCCAGACCGCCGGAACCGGTTGGAATGGTAGGGTACTGCGGCTACCGTCAGTCGTTTCTTTCGCCCACTCGTTGATCAAATCAAGCTGCTCCAACTCCTGATCACCTTCAAACAGAGTTGCACTTCGCTTCACCGCATTCTTCAGCCGACGTTGACTAAGATAGTTAGCTCGACCTTTCACCAGTACCGCTGAAAACTCACGAGGGATAACGCTATTGAGCAGCGGCAAATCTTTTCCGAGTAGTTGTTCCTGAAGGCTGATAGTATGCGTAGAAATGACAATCCGGCGATTACGCTTTTCGCCATCTTCGGTTTCCAACATGCCATCTTCAGGGTCTGTTGCAGCCAAAATAGCCGGGACCAGATAAGCAAAACTCTTGCCAACTCCGGTTCCCGCTTCTACAACGAGGTGGCAGTGATCCGCCAACGCAACAGCGACAGCATCTGCCATTTCCAATTGCTGCATACGGTGCTCGTAGTTGTTAAGCCGTGCAGCAATACGACCTTCGGGGCCCAAAATGTCCTCGGGTTGTAAAAATTCACTATCCAAGATCTTTCCCCGCTACCAGCATTCCAACAAAACTATTTGCCGCGTGGATAAGGGTGAGTCGCAATAATGCCTTCTTCCGGACTACTAGCAGTCGCATAGAGTCGTTTTGGGATACGGCCCGCTAAAAACGCCTGGCGTCCTGCAAGCGTGGCATGCTTCATAGCCTGAGCCATCATGTGGGGATCACGAGCATGAGCAATGGCCGTATTAAGCAAAACGCCATCGACACCGAGCTCCATCGCCTGAGCCACGTCACTTGCCGTTCCGACCCCGGCATCCACAATCACCGGGTAATCAGGATCTTCATCTTTCAAATATTCAAGGATAATGCGGATATTGTTAGGATTCAAAATTCCCTGACCGGATCCAATCGGACTACCAGCGGGCATCACCGCTGCGGCACCAGCTGCCTTAAGCCGTCTTGCCGTCACTGGATCATCGCTCGTATAACACAAAACGTGAAAGCCGTCATTTACTAACTTCTCAGTAGCGTCCAGGGTGGCGATAGGATCTGGCAACAATGTTTTACTGTCACCCAGACATTCCAGCTTTACCCAATCAGCCCCTGGATTTCCCAGAGCTCGCAGGATTTCGCGTCCCATCCTGGCAACCCGTACAGCGTCATCCGCACTGTAACAACCAGCGGTATTCGGTAGCAAAACGTATTTGTCCGAGTCAATAAAGTCGAGTAGGTTTTCACCATCCGCATCATGCAACCGCTCTCGACGCACTGCAACTGTGATACATTGAGCCCCGGATAGTTCCAGACACTCCTTCATCATAGTTGCATTTTCATATCGCCCACTGCCGACAATCAAACGACTTGACAGTTCAAAGGGACCAACCTGAAACGTTCCCTGTTCTGCCACATACTGCTTTGAATCTATTTCCGTTGCCATTATCTTTCAGGCTCTATCTTTATCCGCCACCAACAAGAGTGACCACTTCCAGTCGATCGCCATCCACTAGAATGCACTCCGCATGTTTTTCGAAAGGAATAATTTCTAAGTTCAGCTCAACCGCTACATGTCGAGTGGTAATCTCAAGTTGCTGAAGCAGTTGAGACAATGTTACACCGTCCGACAGTTCTACCGCCTCTCCATTGACCTCTACAATCAGGGTACTCAAACTGCTGGTCCTTTTAGCAAACACAACTTACTGACCAAGAGTGATATTCCTAGCCTGGCCAACTTTCAAGGCAACCAAAGCTGCACTCTGTGGACGCCCTGTCGATTCCAATTGGCGATTCCATGGTACCGCGTAAGCTGCGAAATTTCCGGTTGTAGCATCCACAATATAAACCAGAGAGTTCCCCGGACGCTGGTTTCCGATGAACTGAGCATTACCAGTAACCATCAGCAAACGCGGTTTCTTTGTTCGCTGCACCTGCAAATCATTAAATACATTCGTTTTAAAGTGACCGCCAAATCCACCGGTTCGCGCATAAGGAACAATGCATTGCAAATCACCGGTCAGAGCATCCAGAAAAAATGCTCCTTCAGCTTGATCTGAAACTGCGCCAGTGGCTATCGAAAAGTTTTCGGAACTATCACTGGCAGCGGCCTTTAAAACCACGCCATCGATCTTAAACAGGTCGGTCTGCTCGTTTGATTTCATACCAATGACGGTCCCAATGACCATTCCGATACCAAACAACATACCAATACCAATACCAACAAAAAGCGATTTGTTTCTCATGAAAAGACTCTCGTTCTTCATTCAAGTTAAAAAGAGGTTTTTGGGCGACAATCAAAAGACTCTGAACTACCTCAGGACTCCTTCCTGCCTGTCACTTATTATAGGCCAAAACGGTTTTGGAATTAACCGGCCGGATTACCATTTGAAGTGCCAAGTGATACCTTACCAGAAGCTCGGAGAATAACATCCAGGCGCGTCCCGACTGGAACACACGGCGGGATATGCTAAAAAAGAAGGAATACTAATCTTTTTTCAAACACAAACCTAATGCCTTCATTTATTTTTCCGGCAGCTGTATTCCGTTCCTGCCGGTAGCAATGAGGGGAAACAGGAGCATTTTGCATATGTCCACCAATGGTGACTTAAATAGGAAACTGCGAATGGCACTCGTGGGCGGTGGAGCAGGCTCG
>CEQU01031407.1_pt1 | contig 12200 bp, 10 predicted proteins | sample 531031 | NCBI WGS metagenome assembly CEQU01 (sample SAMEA2621216, study PRJEB7988) | marine metagenome | isolation source: saline water (ENVO:00002010), including
TGCCTGTATTTAATGGAAAACGCCCGGGCTAAACAGCTGACGGGCGTTGGCCTGAAAGACCGCTCCGAGGATAATGTGCTCACTGATGAGTCTGCGCAAGGCGTCTTTTTACTGCGCGGTACCTGATTGCGCTGGCAGTGGCGGGGCTTTTACCTGAGGTTTGCGGTTTCCGCGGTATTTACGGGCCAGAAAAACCACGGCGATATTGCCAATAACACCGGGCAAAATCCAAAAAGCATACTGCCAGGCACCAATGTCACTGAACAGGGTGCGCCCGCCAAAGGCAAAGAAGGCAGTGTAAGCGCCAATGCCGGTACCTATGTAACCGGACAGGTGTTCTACCAGCCAGGCTTTTGGCTCGACTTCTTTAGCAAAAATAAAACGTAACTGACCCCAGGCAATCATCAGGCCGAGCGGCGCAAACACCATCATTAATACTTGCTCGTACCTAATCCCCATGTAGCCAGAACCAATGCTGGTGAAAACCAGTAAAACAGCCGGTGCAACACGAGCCGGAGTGCGCAGCGAGTCGCGGTTAGTCTTAGCTTCAAGAGCCCATTGCCCTCCCATTACCGAGGTATACATCACCAGGCCCAGGTGCACTAAAAAGGCCCCAAAACGCTGAAAATAAGGGATCGCCCTGGGGTTATCCAGCAACTCAGGATGACCCATGGTGGGCACGACAATCCAGAACAGCGCCAGTATGACCCCGCTTATCACCGAGGTCAGCATAGTGCGACGAAAGAACACACCAAACCGGCGATGGTTAAAGCCGCCCTTGCGACCAAAAATGGGGATCCAGAATAACAGGAGCCCTAAACCCCCGGTAAATATATGTAAGTACAGTAAGCCTTGTTGAACATAGTGCATAACGAAATCTCCTTAACCTTGTGTTAAGCAGACTACCGTTACAGCCTGGTTGGCCGTAGTGGCAAAAGTCACAATCGAAAAGATGACTTTTGGCCTATTCCAATTGTACGGCGATTCGCCAATACTGGCAGTTATGAAAAAATACTTCCCTAAAATTGACTCCGAACTACTGGTGGCAATTATCACCATTGCCGTAGTGGCAGTAGCAAATGCCTGGCTGATGAGTGGGTCCAGTCGCCTCGGGCCGGTGAACCTGTTTGCTACGCTGGCGATATTTGTGTTGTTTGCGCTGACATTCCTGTTTGTCACTCGCGATGAACCCTACCGCCACGATACTTCAGTCAGGGTTATTCTGCTGGCTATTGAGTACCTGTTGGTACTGGGAACATTCGTGACCAGCCCGTTTGAGTTCAATGCCATTTTACTGGTTATCTGGTCCGGGCAATTACCATACTTTATCCCTTACCGGCGCACGCTGTGGTTATCACCTTTATGGTCGGCAGTACCCTGGCTGGTGTTTGCCCTGATGTGGGAGCAAACCAATGGACTGTGGCTAACCGCCATCCTGTTCTGGACCTTCAATTTATTCTCACTAATGATGATGGAAAGCCGTAAGCAGGCTGAGGTAGCCCAGGAACAGGCCGAGCAGGCAAACCGCGAGCTAAGGGCTCTGCAGGATCTGATGCAGCAGGCCAGTCGTAAGGATGAGCGTACCCGTATCGCCCGTGACATTCACGATCTGGTTGGCCATCACCTTACTGCGCTATCGTTACATCTGCAGGTAGCCTCACGGACTGTTGCCCCCGCGCAGCGACCGCCCATTGACCAGTGCTTAAGTATTGCCAGACTGCTACTGTCTGATGTGCGGGAAGCTGTGTCGGACATGCGCGAGTTCGGCTCGCTGGATTTACAGCAGGCGCTGAACGAACTGATCGCCCCTTTGCAGGATAAAATATCGGTGATCATTGATTGTGAGGGGGATTTAAGTGAACTAAGTTTATTGCAGGCCACCACGATACTGCGATGTGTGCAGGAAAGCTTAACCAACAGCATCCGTCACGGTAAAGCCAGTGAGCTACGCATTGAGATAAGCCGTAAGTCCAATCAATTGGTTACCGAAATTACCGACAACGGCACTGCCGGTGAGTTTCAGCCCGGTAATGGTTTAACCGGTATTAAAGAGCGTGTTGCCGAACTCAACGGCAGCACAGAGTTCAACGCCAGCCCACGGGGCTTTCATACCCTGTTGATGATACCGGAGCCGGGATGATTCGCGTATTAGTTGTAGACGATCAGCAGCTATTGCGGCAAGGCCTGTGTAGCCTGCTTTCGCTATCCGATAAAGTGGAAGTGGTGGGGCAGGCCAACGATGGTGTTGAGGCCCGCGAGTGGCTGCAAGCCAACGCCGGCAAGGTGGATGTGATGCTGCTGGATATTCGCATGCCACGCATGACCGGCATAGAACTCCTCAATAGTTTAAAACAGGATGGCACCTTACTGCCCACTATCATGCTCACCACCTTTGACGACCACGAGAGTTTAATGGGGGCGCTCAGTGCTGGTGCCAAAGGCTACCTGCTAAAAGACGTGTCGCTGGAAACCCTGGTCGACGGTATTGAGGCAGTGCATAACGGCGAGTCGCTGATCCAGCCGGCCATCACCAATACCCTGATCAACAGTCTGCAGGGCTTAAATACCACGCCCGACGGCCCTGCACCGGTTGAACCGCTGTCGGCCAAGGAAAAGGAAATTCTGCGTTTAATGGCATCCGGGTGCAGCAATAAAGAAATCGCCGGGGCGTTATTTAAATCGGAGGGTACGGTAAAAAATCAGGTGTCGACCATACTGGCCAAGCTTGATGCCCGCGACCGCACCCGCGCGGTGCTGCGCGCTGTTGAGCTGGGTATTATCGGCTAGCACTCAGAGTGCTTTTTTGGTGGGAAACACCACGTTGGCAAAAATGAGCCCGGCTACCAGTGACATGAAAATGAGAAACACGTCCTGGCCGATATGATCGGCATTCACGAAATCCTGACCTGAGACAAAAGAATTCAGCCCGATATAGGTTTTAGAGCCCGGTACCAGCACAATCAGGCCGTGCATGGCCACAATAGTGGCAGGCTGATTGGCAATGCGGGTAAAGGCATTGGCAAAAATTCCCAGTGTAAATGCTCCCACAAAGCTACCGACATTCTGCGGTAGGAAATCCGAGCTTAGCGCTGTGGCGCTATAGCCAATTAGGGCGGCGGCCAGTGCCCAGGGAATATGTTTTGCCCGGGTCCGGAAAATGGCCACCAGGCCAAACCCCAGTAATACCACGGCCAGCCAGGTCGACCAGTAGGGCAGGGATTCAGCCGGTGCATAGGTATTTTCGCCAAATAAACTAAAGCCGGTCGCTACACCCAGAAATGCACCAAAATACAGTTTAAACAGCTGCATCATGGCGTCCATAATACGCGCTGTGCCCGACACCATATTGCGCGAGGAAAGCTCGGCAAGCCCCATTGTCAACGCCAGGCCCGGCACAAAGATAATGACCGATGATAAAATAATGATGGGAATGTTGATGCCCGGATCAAAAAAGCGGCTCGCCACGCAGGCCAGAAAGGCCACTACATAGGCGATTACCGGTTCGAGCATCAGGGCTACGCGCTTGGAGCGTTCCGACCACAGTACCCAGAAATACACCACAAAGCCGAACAGACCGGACCAAAAAATTTCCGACCAGCTGGCGCCCATCAGCATACCAAAAGCACCGGTCGACAAACCAAAAGAACAGCCGGTTATGAGTTTGCCGTAGGGGCTTGGCATGGCGTCAATTTCGGTTAGCCGCTGGTCAGCTTCCTCAAGCGATACCTGACCAGACAACAGAAGGTTAGCCAGCTCATCGGTGAGTGACAACGAGTTTAAATCCAGTTCGCCAGGGTTGAGGCGCGCATTATGACTGTATTCCTCTTCGTGACGATCACTCCAGATAACGACCGATAACGACGTAGGTGTAGAAATAAACGAGGCATAGACCCCCAGATAGTGAGCGACTTCGGTTAAATAGGCCTCGAGCCGAAAGGACGGCGTACCGTACTTGTGCAGCATTTTGCCCAGTTTAAGGATAAACCGGCGTATCTGAATAAACTCTCTGGTGTCCAATGGCTGTCTCTTTATCCGGTCTCTTATGTGTGGTGCGCTGCTGATTGTCGCAATGTAATCAATAATAGCAGCATAAGCTGTTGGTTTCTAAGTAATACTCATATAACGTTCAGGTTTGGTTAATCAAAGCGTGCCAGGCTATGAAGTGACAACTGATAAACAAGGAATTATTCGGCGGGCAGATTGTCGAACTTGTAAAGTTAACGTGTTTTATAAGGGTAAATTATGAAGCGATATGGGCTTTTAGTGATGGCGGTACTGATGCTAGCCGGGTGTGCAACCCCCCGTTTAACCAACAGCGAAATGGTAACGCTGGTGGAGCAGTTTGTGGCAGATGAATCCCTTGAGCGTGACCATACGATTAGTGCCTTTCGGCTGGACAGCTACGCCGAACTCAGTGATGAGTACCTGATATTACGCAGTTCTCCCATGCGTCATTACCTGGTTAAGCTGGTGCCCCGCTGTAACGAAATTGCTTTTGCGCCGGGTATTTTGCTGCACCGCCGGTTTGGCAACTCACTCAGCGAAGGGACCGACTTTATCTATACACCCGACTCGTTGCCATTCAGATGCTATATCAACAAAATCTACCCGCTCACCAGAGAGCAGCACGATAAGCTACGCGAGCAAATTAAAGCCGAAGTTAAAGAACTTGAGCTAAAAGAACAGCAACTTGAAGGTGAAGAGGTGGCCGGGAGCTAGTCAACCACTAAACCGACCTCACGGGGGGCATCATCGCCCCCTGGTTTGCCTCTCCCGGTAATAATGAACATGTTTTTTTAACTTCCCAGAAGGGTTGTTTCCGTTCGCTTTTGACGCTCTTAAAGGAGATTCGTGGGTTGAACATCAGCGATTATCTGAATGGGCAACAAATACAGCTATATAAGACCATTGGCTACTGTGCTTAGTTTAAACAAAAGTCTAGTATGGGGAATAAATTAAACGCTTGTTTGAATGCGATAAGGATACCCATGAACCCTACACATCATCATAACCCCTACGCGTTAGGACTCGACCAGAACCCGGCTAACTTCGCGGCCTTAAGCCCGTTGTCTTTTATCAAACGAACCGCGGCGGTGTACCCTAATCATCTGGCGGTTATTCATCAGCAAACCCGCCGCACCTGGGCTGAAACTTACCAACGCACCCAGCAGCTGGCCAGTGCGCTTACCCAGCGGGGCATCGGCAAGGGCGACACCGTGGCGTTTATCTCGCCCAACTTACCAGAACTATTTGAAGCCCACTTTGGCGTGCCGATGACCGGCGCAGTATTAAATGCCGTTAATATTCGCCTTGATGCCGAAGCCATCGCGTTCATTCTGCAGCATGGTGAGGCTAAGGTAGTCGTGGTTGACCGCGAATTTTCCGAAGTGGTTGGCAAAGCCATCAAGATGCTCAGCAAAAAGCCGTTAGTGATTGATATTGATGATCCCTATTACGAAGGCGGCGAACTGATTGGCGAAATGGACTACGAGGCGTTTATTGCCAGCGGTGATGCGGCGGGTTATGAGTGGTCACTGCCTGAGGATGAATGGGATGCCATTACGCTTAATTATACGTCGGGCACTACCGGCGATCCCAAGGGCGTGGTGTATCACCACCGCGGCGCTTACCTTAACGCGGTAAGCAACATTGTGTCGTGGAATATGGCGCCGCATCCCCGTTATTTGTGGACGTTACCCATGTTCCACTGCAATGGCTGGTGTTTTCCCTGGACTATTGCCGCTAATGCCGGCGTGAGTGTGTGCTTACGTCATGTTCGCCCTGATGCGATTTACCATGCCATCAAAGAAGACGGCGTAAACTATTTCTGCGGTGCACCCATCGTGCTAAACATGCTCAACAATGCGCCGGATGAGTTAAAGCAGGGCATAGAGCATCAGGTGAGTGTTATGACTGCGGGCGCGGCGCCACCGGCAGCGGTTATTCAGGGTATGGAAGAAATGGGCTTTGCAGTTACCCATGTGTACGGGCTAACCGAGACCTATGGCCCGTGTGTGGTATGCGCCTGGCACGACGAGTGGGACGAACTGCCCATTGAAGAAAAGGCCAGAAAGAAAGCCCGGCAGGGCGTTAAGGTGCCTATGCAGGAAGACATTATGGTGGCTAACCCCACTACCCTTGAGCCGGTGCCACAGGACGGTAAAACCGTGGGTGAAATCTTTATGCGCGGTAACGTGGTAATGAAAGGCTATTTAAAGAATCCCTCAACCACCGAGGATTCCTTTGAAGGCGGCTGGTTCCATTCCGGTGATCTGGCGGTGTGGCATCCCGACGGTTATGCCGAAATTAAGGACCGCTCCAAAGATATTATTATCTCCGGTGGGGAAAATATCTCGAGTATTGAGGTAGAAGACGTGCTTTATCGCCATCCGGCCATTATTGAAGCGGCCGTGGTGGCCCAGCCGGATGAAAAGTGGGGGGAAGTGCCCGCCGCGTTTATTAAGCTGAAAGACGGTATGCAGGTAAGCGCCGACGAGGTAATTGAATTCTGCCGCAACAATATGGCGCGCTTTAAAGTGCCGAAGAAAATCGTATTTGGTGAGCTGCCGAAAACGTCCACCGGTAAAATTCAGAAATTTGTGTTGCGTAATCAGGTGAAAGAAAACTGATCCCACGTTGGGGAGCGGCGGAGACCGCTCCCGAAGCGCTTATAAATAGGCTTCGCCTGCGGCCACAGTAAAGGCCATTTCCAGCAGCCAGTCCGGGTCGGCCAGCTCCACTTTTACGCACGCGCGGCTTGGTGCCGTGCCTTCATCAAACCAGGCATCCCACACGGCATTCAGACGGTCGACCAGGCTAAAATCGGTTAGGTAAATCGTCAGACTCAGAATGCGCGACTTATCGCTGCCGATTAGAGCCAGAGAAGCCTCTGCCTGGGCAAAAATAGCGCTCACCTGACCTTCAATTTCCAGTACCTCGTCGGTTTCCGGTACTTCAACAAAGTTGGCAATACCGTTAAAAACGGTGATGTCTGACCAACGTTGGGTGGGATTAATACGGTGTATTTTCATAGTGGTTTCTCTGAGTTAAGGGTAGTAATGATCGTCTGATTCACGCAGGGCCTCTTCGGTAATGTGCAGCACTTCCTGCTTTTGCTGAGTGAGTTTGGTGTGCTTCCAGCTACCCCGGGCCAGCCAGCAGACACTCACAATACCAATCAGGATATTGGTAGCCGCAAAGGCCCACCAGATACCGGCTTTACCGAGCTCTGTGTGTTTCGATAATACAAACGCAATAGGGAATAAAAACACCCACTGGGATAATAGCGACAGCACCATGGCGTTCATCATATTGCCGGATGCCCGAAAAGCACCGGTAATGCATACCTGCACTGCCATACCGCCCCAGGTAAGCGCCATCACCTCAACAAATTGGGCGCCGGTGGCGATAACTTCAGGTTGTTCGGGCACGAAAAACGCGATGATTTGCGGGGCCAGCAAAAAGCTCAGGCCGCCAACAAGGCTAAGTGAAACAAAGCCCCAGATTGCGCCGGTGGTGGCGGCCTGTGAGGCACGCTCAATCTGCCCGGCGCCGAGATTTTGCCCCACCAGTGTCGATATCGCCATCCCTAACCCTAACGCCGGAATGGTAACAAACATCAAAATGTTATTGCCCACACCGTAAGAGGCAATGGTCACCGTGCCGAAGCTGGCCACCAGGAACGACATAATAATTTGCCCGAGGGCGCGTGCTGAGAGATCCACTGAGCCGGGAATACCTAAGAAAAACGCCCGGCGGATATAGCTGTAATCCGGAATAAAATAGCGCAGTCGCACATGAATACCATGGCGACCTTTGAGTAAAATGCCGATGCCGATTAATGCCGCAATGGCCTGGGTAACTAAGGTGGCCAGGGCCGCACCGGTTACGCCCAGGCCTGGCATGATGCCGTAACCAAAGATAAACAGCGGGTCGAGCACCAGGTTTAGCATTACGGTACCAAGCACAATCAGGAGTGGAATACGCACCTCGCCAATGCCGCGCATTAATGCCTGAAACATGTTGAAAGTAAACACAAAGATCACGCCGATGAAAGACACATGCATAAAGCTCAGGGCGTTGCTGTAAACCTCGGGTTCGACTTTCAGCAGGGTCAGAAAATGGGGCGATAACCAATATCCGCAGGTACCCAGTATTGTAGACATTACCAGTACCATCAATAAGGTTTGGGCTGAGACTTTGTCGACCTCCTCTCTTCGCCCGGCGCCCATATACTGAGCGGCCAGTGTGGCACCGGCCATGGCAAGCCCGGCACCAATAGCGATCACCAAAAAAGTGACCGGCATACTGATCGACACGGCGGCAACTTCCGCCGGGCCCAGTCGGCCTACCCAAAACGCATCGGTGAGCTGATAGGCAGACTGTAAGAGCTGGCTGATCACGATGGGTATGGCGAGTGACAACAGCGCTTTGTGAATGGGGCCGGTGAGCAGTTGTGATGAATGGGTCATGAGTGCTCCGCAACTAAAGACGCGCTATGGTACCCCGCAACCGGGCAAAAAACACGGCCGCCAAACCTGCGGATTTGGCATTTTATATATTCAAAAGCCTTAGCGGCGGCGCCGCTTGCCGGCCTTTCCTTTGTTGCCGGTTTGGCCAAGGGCATTCGCGCGCAGAGACTTTTTCGACGGTTTGCGCCGGGTGTTCCCCGCGCTTTCCTGTGCTGCTGGGTTGGGCTCAAAACCTTCCACCCACTGAGGGATAAAATGTTCGCCGGTGAGCTTTTCAACGTCTTCCAGCAGGTACTTCTCTTTATGGGAAACCAGCGATACTGCCAGCCCGGCTAAACCGGCCCGGCCAGTGCGACCAATGCGGTGGATATAATCCTCGGCGTTATAGGGCAGCTCATAGTTAATGACGTACTGTAACTGCTGGATATCGAGGCCCCGGGCAGCCACATCGGTGGCAACTAGTGCACGAACCTGGCCGGTTTTAAACGCCTCCAGGGCGCGTTCGCGTGCGCCTTGCGCTTTGTCACCATGAACGGCCGAGGCGGTGATACCGTCTTTACCAAGCTCTTTAGCCAGGGCATCCACCGACTGCTTGGTACGGGTAAAAATGAGCACCTGTTGCCAGTTGTTGGCACCAATCAGGTAAGCCACCAGAGCCGCTTTTTTGTGACTGTCCACTTCATAGATGCGCTGTTCAACTTTTGCGGCAGTGGTGTTCCTTTCGGCTACTTCAATTAGCGCCGGATCCTTTAGCAGGGTGTTTTTGAGGGCAAATACCTCATCGTTAAATGTGGCACTGAAAAACAGCGTTTGGCGCTCTTCTGGCAGGTAGCGGAGGATGCGCTTAATATCGATAATAAAGCCCATATCCAGCATCCGGTCGGCTTCATCGAGTACCAGCGTTTGTAGGGTGCTCAGGTCAATAAGCTCCTTGATAACCAACTCCAGTAAACGACCGGGGGTGGCTACCAGTACCTCACAACCCTGTTTTAAGGCTTCAATCTGCGGGTTGATACTTGCCCCGCCGTAGGCCACCACGGAGCGCAGGCCGGTATCCTGACTGTAGGCAACAAAGCTCTGATGTACTTGCTGGGCGAGCTCGCGGGTTGGGGTAAGCACTAACACCCGTATGGCATTGTGGGGGCTTTGGTCAGTCAGGTAGCGTTGAATTAACGGCAGTGCAAAGGCAGCAGTTTTGCCGGTACCGGTTTGCGCACCGGCCAGCACGTCCCGCCCGGCAAGTACCTCGGGTATGGCAGCCTGTTGAATAGGCGTTGGCGTTTGATAGCCAAGCTCGTCAAGGCTGGCTAACAATTGGGTGTGCAGCCCGAGGTCGGAAAAACGCATAACTTACATCGCTACTGATTTAAAAAAAGACATCGCTATTGTAGCACTTTAACGGTTGGCAGCTTAGCTGTAGTTTATAGCCTGATATCTATTTTTATTCACCACGCATTGAAAGCCGGCACTTAAGACCAACTTATGAGATAGGCAGCTATAAAGGAATAAGCCGGTGACCTTCGCTAAACGCATTTTACTCCTGGTCTTCATTTTACAGCTTGGCGGGCTAATCCCGGCATTGGCACCCGCATTGGCGGCGGACGAACCATTACTCTCGGAACAGGAGGTACAGGGTGCAATGACCAGGCTGGTTAGTGTTGTTGAGAAGAAATATATTCGCGAAGATGCACGTCAGGACACGGTTGAATTGCTAAACACTGCGCTGCAGCGAGGTGAACTGAACGGTCCGTTTTCTTTTGGTCGCCTGAAAATCAAACTGGAGTCTCTGCTTTATTCAGTAAGTCAGGATTCCAACTTCGAGCTGCACTGGCGCTCCGGGCTAAACGGTACCGCGATGGCGAGCGACGAGCTGCCCGGCGCGCTGCAAACGCAAATGCTGGAGGGTGATATTGGCTACCTGGCCGTCGATGGTGATCTATTTGATACCCATTGGCAGGCAGAAATTGATAAAGCCATGGCGTTTTTAGCAGGCAGTCAGGCCATAGTGATCGACCTCAGAAGTGCCGGCATGAGTTCATTGCCGCTCTCGCAACATTTTCTGAGTCATTTTATGCCGGAGGGACAGCCGCTATCGATGGTCACTCTTGCTCACCAGCAACGTACTCCTTTGTTGGCGCAACCAGTTGCGAGTCCTGTTCGAAGTGATAAGCCTTTATTTATTGTTACATCGCCTTTTATTGCCGGTTCCTGGGAGTTTGTTGCCTTCACATTACAGCAAGCCGACCGGGCGACGATAGTGGGCATGCCAACCATTGGCCTGGGTTATATGACAACCGTGGAGCAACTGAGTGAGCATTTAAGCATGGTGATAGCTTACGCTGAGCTGCAACATCCCCAAACCGGCGACAGCTGGAAAAACAGCGGCGTTATACCGGATGTGCAAACTGACGCTGACCAGGCGATGTCTGTAGCCCTTAAGCTGGCAACCGAGGCATTATAAATAAACAGAAGTTTGCTGATTAAAAAAGGGCATAAGTGCTTATGCCCTCTTACCGGATGTTAACCAGCCGGGTAGGGCGATGGGCCGCCTTCGGCAATAAACTTATCAACTCGCTCTTCCAGGACCGCAAGGGGTACTGAGCCCATTTGCAGGATCATGTCGTGAAAGTTACGAATATCGAATTGCTCACCAAGGGCTTTTTCTGCTCGCGCGCGGTGGTCAACAATGGCCATCTGACCGAGATAGTAGGAGAGTGCCTGTCCAGGCCAGGCGATGTAGCGGTCTACTTCGGTGGTGATTTCATGGATGGACAGCGCGGTATTTTCTTTCATAAAGTCCTGCGCCTCTTTACGAGTCCAGCCCTTGGCGTGGATACCGGTATCCACCACTAAACGAGCCGCTCGCCACATCTGATAGCTGAGCATACCAAATACCTCATAAGGGGTATGGTAAAGGCCCATTTCTTCACCTAATAACTCGCTGTACAGTGCCCAGCCTTCACCGAAAGCCGAGATATAGCTCTTACGGCGGAACTCTGGTATGGCGTCGTTTTCCAGTGAAAGGGGCATCTGGAACGCGTGGCCTGGTGCAGACTCATGTAGCGTAAGTGCCGGCAGTGAGTACAGAGGGCGGGAGGGCAGGTCATAGGTATTTACCCAATAGGTGCCCGGGCCGCCACGGCCGGCGGTATAAAACGGCGCAATATCGTCGGGTACTTTAATGATGGCAAAACGTTTGCGGGGCAGATGACCAAACCACTGGTCTGCCACGCCATCAAATTCCTTGGCAGTCCAGGCCGCGCGGTCGAGCAGTGCCTGTGGGGTATCAACATAAAATTGTTCGTCGGTACGCAGAAAGGTTAAAAAGGCCTGCAAGTCACCGTCAAAGCCTACCTCGGCCATTACCTCATGCATGCGCTGGCGGATCCTGGCGACCTCATCCAAACCAATCTGATGGATTTCCTCGGCGCTCAAATCCAGCGTGGTGTACTTTTTAATTTGCGCCTGATAATAGGCTTTGCCATCGGGCAGGTCATAACCGGCAATCGAAGGCTGAGCATTAGGAATGTAGTCTTCCTGTAAGAAGGTCAGCAATGTTTGATGAGCCGGAATAACATATTCGGCGATAGCGGCTTTGGCTTTGGCCTGCAATTGCGCTTGTTTTTCCTCACTCAAGCGGGAAGGCATTTTCTTAAACGGCTTGAAATACATGTTATCCGCGCCTTTCGCTTCGATAACCGAGATCACTGATGCATCGCGGCCCTGTAA
>CEQU01108234.1_pt1 | contig 12192 bp, 7 predicted proteins | sample 531031 | NCBI WGS metagenome assembly CEQU01 (sample SAMEA2621216, study PRJEB7988) | marine metagenome | isolation source: saline water (ENVO:00002010), including
TCAAATACGCCCTTAGGGAATGAGTCGGTCACTTGTTGTTCCGTAGCCCTGCCTTCATTGTTAACCACAAATGACAAATTCACACAACCTGATAAACCGTCTCTTGCTGCGCTGATCGGATATTGTGGATTTACCCGTTTTGTCAGGGTCCAGAGTGATGCGAACTCAGACTCTCCTGCCGGTTGTTCTCGCCCGCCGTCTACCGACTGGGAATTTGTGCTCAGTTGGTTACTTGCACAGCCGGCAAGCAGGGTCATCAGACCAATGAAAAGGGACTTCTTCATGGCTATATCCTTTAGCTAAATGAGATGGCAGCGATTTATAGCAAAATTTTAGCAGTGCGTCATCACCCAACGCGGCTCACTACCCGTTGGGCCAGATCCGAAAGGCGCATATTTTGTTCCATGGCAGAGCTCTGCAATTTGCGGTAAGCCTGCTGCTCTGACAAGCCGCCTTGTTGCATTAACAGCAACTTGGCCCGGTCGATCACTTTTTGCTCATTAAGTGCCTGTCTGGCGGCACTGAGCTCATCGGCCATATCCTCGATGCGCTGAGCCTGACCACGGATAAGATCGTAAAATGATTTATGTGCCGACAGGGCAGAGCCCTCGGGCAGTTTATTCGCCTCTCTTCCGGCGCCCTTAAGGCCTTTTACCGTATTGTCGTACAGCATGGTAATAGGCGTATCAGTAAGCGGTGGTGAATTGTTCAGCGATGCGATCAGCATCTCATGATTGCGCAACTCTTCTTCGGCCTGTTGAATGCGCAGGGTCGCCTGGTCGGTCAGACGGTCGGTTAGATGCTCTTCAATGGACTGCATGGCATCGATACGCTGCGTAGCGATGTCGTACCAGATTTCACTGAGCTCTGCCGAGCATTCTCCTCCGGATGCCAGAGACTGGATCATGCCGCGTAATCGGCTGATCTGGGTGGCAGTATCGCTGGATTGCTGTAACTGCCACATTTGCATTTCTTCTTCATCGGCAAAGTTTTCAAAGGTTTCAAAACAGTGCTGCTGGGCATCACTGAGGGCGCTTACCCTGTCTCCCAGATCACTATCGAAATGACTTTCAGCAAAGCCAATCGCGCCCCATGCTCGTTCCTGCCCGGCGTATTCTTTACCCTGCATAAAGTTAAACAAGGCTACCAGCAGACGTGTCATGGTTGGATCGCTGGCGACATCGGCCGCTTCAAAAACAACGTCGAGTAAACCGGTAATTAACCGGCAGTAAGCGTTGGTGGATTCCAGCGGCGTAAGTTGCTGAGCAGCAATTTTATTGCGTAAATCGGGTAAGTGATCCATACCCTGCAGGGCAAAGGTGATACTGCTTAGTAAACGCATGGACTGGCCGTTGTCGTGCTGGCCAAGGTAAAGCGACTTAAGCAGGCTGCGTAAATCCTGCTCGCAGACTTCACTTGCGGTTATTTGCTGCAGGCGCTGCTCGCCAAACCGGTCGCCCTTTGAACCTAAGAACACATTGCTTAAACCACGTTCGCGCTGGAGCTGATGGATCATGTCCTTCACGGCCTTTACCGTGCGGCAGTTTGAAGATAAATGCTGTAATGCCTGAATTTCCTGATGCTTCGCTGACAATAAAAATCGCTTGGTAATGTCACTTTGTTTGCTCATCAGGCGCTCCATAACGTGGGTTGGCTTAGGCGTGTTGACCTTTGCTGTGCATTTTTGCAGCAGTTTGTGCGTCATTTAGGCAAGGCGGGTGTTTGCAGGTCTAGCGGGCCTAAATCAAAAACACTCAACGCAGCATAAATGACGCACAAGCGCTGCCCGAAGGGGACGTCATGAAAGCAATTTACTCTTTGTCACAGCCCTTTGACTTAGAACCACTAAGCCTGCAGGGCTGTTTCGCGATTAAAAAGCTTTCATATAGGCCAAAATTCGTACAGCAAAGGTCAACACGCCTTAGTAAACCTCAGAGGCAAGCAATTCTTATTCCCATGTAATAATTTGGTCATAAAGAAGGCAGTTTGAGTTTTAATTAGGCAGTAACAGCGGGATTTGCCAAAAATGCGCGCAATAATTACCTCTGCAAAGGAAGTTGCACCGGTAATGATGCACTTTATTGGTGAAATTGCGCTATCGTGGCGCGCCGTACTTTTGGATAAGCGTTTCTAAAAATTGCGGATTGTTTTTAAGTTATTGATAAATATGTCTAATTTATTTTTATTTAAGTTGGCATCGAAATTGTATTTGTTAAAAACAGCAAACCGTAATGGTTTTACAATTGGAAAAGAATTCGGATAAAGGCGTCCGCAACTTACTTCTCAGGAGTGAGTGCGGACGCCTTTTTTTGTGCCTGACGATTGTAATGAAGTGTTTGTGGGTGTGTTTTTGTTCAATATATTTAGGTGATTAATATGGCGTATTTACTACCTTCTGAGTTTGCAACCAAAATGGTTGATGCGGGTGAATCGAAGATTTACATGTCGACCCGCGACACGTTAATTCGTGCTTTTATGGCTGGTGCTATTCTGGCGCTTGCTGCAGTATTTGCGATTACAATCGCCGTTAAAACCGGTGTGTTTCTGATTGGGGCTATCCTGTTCCCGGTTGGTTTCTGTATGCTTTATCTGATGGGCTTTGACCTGTTAACCGGTGTGTTTGTACTGGCGCCGCTGGCCTGGCTGGCTAAACGGCCCGGCGTTACCTGGCCGCAAATTTTACGTAACTGGGGGCTGGTGTTCCTGGGTAACTTTGCCGGTGCGTTAACCGTTGCCTTTATGATGTCGTTTATCTTTACCATGGGTTACAACACCGATGGCGGCGCTATTGCTACCAAGGTGGCGGGTATCGGTGAGGCGCGTACCCTGGGTTATGCTGAATACGGTGCAGCTGGCTGGTTTACTATTTTTATCCGCGGCATGCTGTGTAACTGGATGGTATCACTGGGTGTCGTCGGTGCGATGATTTCTACCCACGTGAGCGGTAAGGTACTGGCGATGTGGATGCCTATCATGCTGTTCTTCTTCATGGGTTTTGAACACTCAGTGGTTAACATGTTCCTGTTCCCGTTTGGCCTGATTATGGGTGGTGAATTTTCTGTGATGGATTATTTCATCTGGAACGAGATCCCAACCGCCTTAGGTAACCTGGTAGGTGGTTTAGCGTTCACTGGTCTGACGCTTTATTCAACGCACGTTAAAACTGCACCTAAGCGTGTACTGGCGACTGGTGGTACTAACAAAGCAGTACCAGCGGCGAAAGTGAACGATAAAGTATAAGCTTTTATGCCTGAAATACGCTGGGGAGCATTCTCCGGCAAAGGAATAAAAAACATTAATCAGGACTGTCACTCAGTGACAGTGCCTGATTTTTCGCGTTTGCAGCGTCGTGGCGTGATTGCCGCCGTTGCAGACGGGATCAGCAGTAGTCAGGTAAGTCAGTACGCCAGCGAACTGGCTATCAATGAGTTTGTTCGCGATTACCTGATGACTGCCGACGTATGGTCACCAGCTCGTGCCGCTGAGCTGGTCCTGCGAACCATTAACGCCCGCTTGTATATCAAGTCACAGCTTAGCCCTTATCGGGAGAATCCGGATAAGGGCTACGTGTGCACATTCAGTGCCGTGCTTCTGCATGCTGACAAAGCCATCTTGCTGCACTGCGGTGACAGCCGTATTTATCATGTGCGTCAGCACCAGGCCCAATTATGTACCGAAGATCATCGTCAGCAAGGTGAGGGCGGCCATCATTACCTCAGCAACGCACTGGGCATTAAACCCGAATTAAACGTCGATATAACTGTCAGGGATATTGCGCCCGGTGATACCTTCGTGGTGATGACCGACGGCATCGCCGAAACGCTTAGCGTCGTAGACTGGTTAGCCGTTTTTCAACAAGCTGACACTGACTTAAATAATGGCTGTGAGCAGGTTGCCAATATGGCGCTGGATTTCGGTTGTAATGATAATCTGACCATTGCCGCGGTTAACGTTACTGCCATTAATCACCCGGTGCCGGTGAGCTATGAGTCATCAGGTTACCTGCCTTTTATTCAAAGCCCGCTAACCAATGGCAGCGTTATTGACGACTGGCGTGTGGAAAAGCAGCTAAGCACAACCGAGCGCAGTAGCGTATACCTTGCTCGTCATAACCACTCAAATAAGCAAGTAGTGCTTAAATTGCCTGCCGTGTCGATGCTGGATAACAGCGGCTTTCTGGATGAAATGATTAAAGAGGAGTGGGTGGCTAAGCGGGTGAGTCATCCACAGTTACTTTCTGGCGTTGGTGAGACGTTTTCCCGCAGCTGTTTTTACGTTGTGCTGACATACTGTCCGGGCATTAGTATGCGGCAGTGGCGTGATGATAATGGCGCCCCTGATCTGATGTTACTCAGAGACTGGGCTACGCAATTATCCGGCGCGTTAACCGCGCTGCACCGGCAGGGGATATTGCATCAGGATATTCGTCCGGAGAATGTGCTGGTTGGCGATAACAATACCCTTATGCTGATTGACTATGGTGCTGCCAGCTTTTCCGGTCACAACTTTTTAATGGCCAGCGAGCAGTTGTTTATACCCGGCGATCTGCTGTTTGCAGCGCCGGAGTATTTCGTTGGTCTTTGGCCTGATGAGCGCGCCGAGCAGTTCTCTTTAGCAGTATTATTGTATTACCTGTTGTCGGGGGAGTATCCCTATGATGCGGGCGTGGCTAAAAAGACCAGTTATCCAGGGTTACTCAAACTGCGCTACATCAGCTTAAATCAGCGCAATGTGTCGGTGCCGGCCTGGCTGGATGCCACCATAAAGCGTGCCTGTCACCCTCAGGCTGGCAAACGCTACGAAAGCCTGTCGGAATTTATTTATGACCTGCATCATCCTAATCCGGCGTACGGACGCACGCTACCTTTAATGGAGCGTCACCCGGTGCGGGTATGGCAGGGGATCTCCGGTATTCTGACTATTACGGTAATTGTATTGCTGGTGCTGCTGTTCGACGCACCCTAAAGTAGCCAGTGCGGTGCACCAATAATAGGATTTTGCTTCGTTTTGGTGCGTGTCAGTATGGGGCAGATGAACATTAAAAAGCTAAGTGATTGAAAGTCTTTAATTATAAATGTTGGCACTTAACTTGTATTAGTAAATACATCAAGACTCTTGTGGCGTTTACGCTGCTAAGTAATAGCGTAGTACAAGAGCCTACACAAACAGATTAGCAAATGCTTAAACAGGCAACGAAGCCCACAACCAGGAATGGTTGTGGGTTTTTTTTGCCTTTAAAAAAGGTAGACGAAATGAACATTTCATCACGGCAACAACGCATCGTTATTATTGGTAATGGTATGGTGGGTCACCACTTTGTTGAGCAACTGATTAACAGTGAGCACAACTGCCATATCACGGTATTAAGTGGCGAAAGCCGACTGGCTTATGACCGTGTTTACCTCTCTTCTTATTTTTCTGGTAAAACCGCTGCTGACCTGGCGCTTACCGATGAGCAAACTTATCAGGACTGGGGCGTTAATGCTGTCACCAACGCCTGGGTGACCGACATCGACCGTGAAAAGCAGATCGTTACAACTCAATCAGGCGAGACGTATGAGTACGATACCCTGGTACTGGCAACTGGTTCTTATCCCTTTGTGCCGCCTATTCCGGGTAACGATCAGGAACACTGCCTGGTGTACCGGACCATTGAAGATTTGGAAGCTATCAGCGCTTCTGCCGCACAAAGCAAAGTCGGTGTTGTCGTGGGTGGTGGTCTGTTAGGCCTGGAAGCTGCGAATGCGCTCAAGCAGGCCGGGCTCGATACTCACGTGGTGGAATTTGCCCCGCAGTTGATGGCGGTACAACTCGATCCCATGGGTGGTGAGTTGCTGAAAGACAAAATTGAAGCACTCGGTGTGCAGGTTCATACGCAAAAAGCCACCGAATGTATTGAAGCCGGTGAAACCTGTCGCTACCGTATGAAATTTTCAGACGGCACGCACCTGGAAACCGACCTGGTGCTGTTTTCTGCCGGGATCCGCCCGAGCGATCAACTGGCTCGTCAATTTGGGTTAGTTATCGGCGAACGGGGTGGTATCGTCATCGATAATCAGTGTAAAACCTCTGATGAGAATGTTTATGCCATAGGCGAGTGTGCCCTCTGGGATAAGAAAATTTATGGCCTGGTTGCACCCGGTTATGCCATGGCTCGCGCTGCCGTCGCCGATATCATCGGTAATGAAGGTGAATTTGCCGGCTTTGACATGAGCACGAAACTGAAACTCATGGGCGTAGAAGTAGGCTCTATTGGTGATGCCCATGGCCGTACTCCTGGCGCGTTGTCATACACTTACCACAATCAGCCGGAAGGGGTTTATAAAAAGCTGGTTGTCGATGCCAATAAATCACTGGTGCTGGGCGCCGTACTGATTGGTGATACCAGCGATTACGATACCCTGTTGCAGTATGCCATAAACAGTATTGCTTTGCCGGACAGTCCTGAATCGTTGATCCTGCCGTCGTCAGGTGAAAAGCCATTGCTGGGTGCCGATGCCCTGGGTGATACGGCAACCATTTGTTCGTGCCACAACGTTTCTAAAGGCGACATCGTGGGTGCCATCGACGGCGGTTGCTGCTCGGTAGGCGATGTAAAATCCAGCACCAAAGCAGCTACAGGTTGTGGTGGTTGTGCGGCGTTACTGAAAAACGTGGTCGACAGCGAACTGGAAAAACGCGGCGTAGAAGTGTCCAAGGCCATTTGTGAGCACTTTGACTACTCCCGTCAGGAGCTTTATCACCTGATTCAGGTTGGCAAAATCCAAAGCTTTGAAGAACTGCTGGAAAAACACGGTAAAGGCCTCGGCTGCGATATCTGTAAACCTGCGGCAGGGTCTATCTTTGCGTCGGTGTGGAATGATTACATTCTGGCTAAACAGCATCAGCCGCTGCAGGACACCAATGATACCTATCTGGGCAACATGCAAAAAGATGGCACTTATTCCATTGTGCCGCGTGTAGCAGGTGGTGAGATCACGCCGGATAAACTCATTTTATTAGGTGACGTGGCCAAGCGATATAACCTGTATACCAAAATTACCGGTGGTCAGCGTATCGACCTGTTTGGTGCCCGTGTTGATCAGTTACCCGCAATCTGGGAAGAACTCGTCGCAGGCGGCTTTGAAACCGGGCATGCCTATGCCAAAGCGTTGCGTACTGTTAAGTCCTGTGTAGGCAGTACCTGGTGCCGTTATGGTGTGCAGGATTCAGTTGGCCAGGCAATTGATTTAGAAAATCGCTACAAAGGCCTGCGCGCACCGCACAAAATTAAATTTGCTGTGTCGGGCTGTACCCGTGAATGTGCAGAAGCGCAGGGTAAGGACATTGGCGTTATCGCCACCGAAAACGGCTGGAACCTCTACGTTTGTGGTAACGGTGGGATGAAACCGCGCCACGCAGATTTATTCGCCACCGATCTGGACGATGCCACGCTGGTTAAATACATCGACCGTGTGCTGATGTTCTACACAAAAACGGCAGACCGTTTACAACGCACTTCGGTATGGATGGAAAACCTCGAGGGCGGCCTGGAGTATCTGAAATCCGTGGTGATTGACGATTCGCTGGGCATTTGTGACGAGCTTGAAGCGCAGATGCAGCATATCGCCGATACCTATCAGTGCGAGTGGAAAACCACCGTTGAATCGCCTGAAGCATTAAAACGTTTTCGTCAGTTCGTTAACAGTGATGAGTCGGATTCAAATATCCAGTTCGTTACCGAGCGCGAGCAGATTCGTCCGGCCACCAAGGCCGAAAAATTTTCGGCTGGTAAAGCCATTCCCGTAGAACTCGTTTAGGAGAATTATCATGCAGGCTCAGGCTAATATTATTGCTCAATGGCATGATGTGTGTCATGTGGATGACCTGATCACCAATAGTGGTGTGTGTGCGCTGATAGGCGATGTACAGGTAGCGATTTTCAGTGTACAGCTCGACGGCGAAGAGAACCTTTTTGCCATCAGCAACTGGGATCCCATTGGTGAGGCCAATGTAATGTATCGAGGTATCGTAGGTACGTTAACCGATAAAATTGTCGTGGCTTCACCGCTTTATAAAGAGCACTACGATTTGGCTACGGGAACGTGCCTGGAACGCGATGATATCAGCGTTAACACCTATCCGGTGCGTGTAGAACACGAGCGCGTGTTAATCGAACTTTAATAACGGGTGATGAGATGAATGCCATGCCGGAGCAAACAACCACTACACACCAAGTAGCCGATAAACTGGTTCAAACCACCTGTCCATACTGCGGTGTGGGATGTGGTGTGGATGTGGTGCAAAGCGGCGGTATGACAGGCATACTCAGCGAGCTGAAAGGTTCCGCCGAACATCCGGCCAACTACGGGCGCCTGTGTATCAAGGGCACCCATCTGCTGGAAACCCTGGACGGCAATAAGCGTTTACTCAAGCCCGTGGTGTTTGGTCAACCGGCCAGCTGGGATGAAGCGACGTCGATCATTGCGGCCAGAATGAAAAGTATTGTTGAGCAACATGGCCCGGATGCTGTAGCGATTTATGGCTCAGGTCAGTTGCTTACCGAAGATTACTACGTTGCCAATAAACTGATGAAAGGGTTTATTGGTACTGCGAATATCGATACTAACTCACGACTGTGCATGTCTTCTGCGGCAGTGGCCCACAAACGGGCCTTCGGCGAAGACATTGTCCCTTGTAATTACGAAGACCTTGAGCACACTGATTTACTGATCCTGACCGGCAGTAACGCGGCCTGGACACACCCGGTACTATTTCAGCGCATCGAACGGGCTAAACTGCGTAACCCGGACATGAAAGTAGTGGTAGTGGATCCCAGAGAAACCGACAGCTGTTCACTGGCCGATTTGCATGTGGCGCTTAAGCCAGGCACCGATGCCGTATTGTTTTGTGGCTTGCTTAATTATCTTGCCCATCACAATTCCCTTGACGATACGTTTATCCAGAATTCAACCAATGGATTTGCCGAGGCGTTGGCTGAAGCATCACCGTGGACGGTAGCGAAGGTTGCTGAAACCTGTGATGTACCGGTTAAACTAATAGAGCAGTTGTTTAATTGGTTTGCGAGCCTGCCCCGGGCTATTACGTTTTTCTCCATGGGCATTAATCAGTCAACCAGTGGCGTGGATAAAGGCAATGCCATTATCAATTGTCACTTAGCCTCCGGCAAAATTGGCAAAGAGGGCAGTGGACCTTTTTCGATTACCGGTCAGCCCAATGCCATGGGAGGCCGTGAGGTTGGCGGTTTATCCAATATGCTGGCCGCGCATATGGATATCGATAATCCTCAGCACCATGCAACGGTCAAAGAGTTCTGGCAGGCGCCGAACCTAATTACTAAGCCCGGTTTACGGGCGGTGGATATGTTTCAGGCGGCAGCCGATGGCAAGGTAAAATGCCTTTGGATCATGGCAACCAACCCGGTAGCCAGCATGCCAAACCGGGCGCTAGTAGAAGCCGCGCTAAAAAACTGTGAGCTGGTCATCGTATCAGATACGGCAGCACAAACTGACACCCTCAATTATGCTCACATCGCCTTGCCAGCAACGGGCTGGTCTGAGAAAAACGGCACCGTGACTAATTCTGAGCGACGAATTTCCCGTCAGCGCGGATTGGTTGAACCCATGGGTGAAGCCAAACACGACTGGGAAATTCTGTCGATGGTAGGCCGGGCAATGGGCTTTGAAGAGGCTTTCGCCTATCAGCATCCCGCCGAGATTTTTGCAGAGCATTGTGCGCTGACCGCAGCCAACAACAACGGCACTCGTGCGCTGGATTTAGGCCCGTTGGCGAGTTTAAACACCGCACAGTACGATAGTCTGCGCCCGCAGCAATGGCCCCTGAGTGACACCCACCGTATTGGGGCATACCGGCTGTTTGCTGACGGGTCTTTTTACACGCCAAACGGCAAAGCTAATTTTGTGGCCATCACGCCACGTTTACCTGAGCAGCAAACCAGCGCCGAATACCCGTTTGTATTAAACACCGGCCGCGTGCGGGACCAGTGGCACACCATGACCCGTACTGGTAACGCGCCGCGCTTACTCAAACATATCGACCGGCCCTGGTTAAGTATTCATCCAGTGGATGCACAAGTACTTGACGTTAAAGACGGTGATCTGATCAAAGCCGAAGCGGCCTGTAGTGGTGGGATAGAAGTCATTCTGCCGGTAAAAATAGATGATAAACAGCGTCGTGGCGAAATGTTTGCGCCTTTCCACTGGTCTGCTACCTGGGGCTCTCATGCCCGGGTTGGCGCGTTGTTAAATGGCGCGAACGATGCGCTGTCCGGACAGCCGGAATTAAAACACGGGGCGATAAAGCTAAGCCCGGTGGCTATGCAAAGCTATGGCCTGGTGTATGGCGAAGAAACATTGGTTAATGCTTTGCAGTCAGCAACTTATTACTATCTGAATACGCTAACGTCGGTGGCTGCCTGCATCGAAATAGCCGATCAGCGTGACCCGCAAAGCATGGTGGCTGAGGTAATAAAACACCTGCCAAAAGATGCCCAGTGGGCAACGCTGCAAGGACCACATCAGTTAAGCATAGTGGTTACTCGTAAAAATAAGCTGGTTCTGGCGATATTGTTAGCGGATAAACCCACCGATATTCCCCGTGACTGGCTGGATAGTCTTTATAACGGTGATGAACTGTCACCTGAGCAAATTAATGGCCTGCTGGAACAGCAACCCGATGATGCCTTTTTACTGGGCAAAGTGGTGTGTAGCTGTTTCGGGGTTAGAGAAAACACCATTAAACAAGCCATTGCTGAAGGCAATAATACCGTGGCAGGGCTGGGTAAAGCGCTTAAATGCGGCACCAACTGCGGTTCTTGTAAAACAGAGCTAGCCAGTTTAATCGAATCGACTTCGGCCGTGTCGAAGCCACATCTTAAAGAGGAAACGACCAATGAATATGCGCTTTAATACACTTGTAATGCCTTTCATGGTGAGAGTCTCGCGTTTAGGTACGTTTTTACGTGGCAATAACGGTAGTGAACTATCCGGTGCCAATCAGAAACAGAGTACGCGTGGCGGTGTTGGTGAAGTCTTTATCGTGGGCGCCGGACCGGGTGATGTTGAACTGCTCACGCTGAAGGCATACCGCTTATTACAGGAAGCCGACGTGGTGTTATTTGACTGGCTGGTGGATCAGTCTGTACTCGATTGTATTCCCCGTCATGTGGCCCGCGAGTTTGTGGGTAAACGTTGTGGCAAGCACAGCGTGCCCCAGGAAATGATTTGCCAGAGGCTGGTTGAGCTTGGGCTTGAGGGTAAGCGGGTAGTGCGCTTAAAAGGCGGCGATCCGGCAATTTTTGCCCGCACCAGTGAAGAGACTGATGCCCTGCATCAGGCGGGTATTCCGTTTGCCCTTGTGCCCGGAATAACGGCGGCGTCCGGCGCTTCTGCTTACACCGGCATTCCGCTTACCGATCGCCGTTTCGCTCAGTCTGTGCGATTTATGACCGCGCAGTTTAAGGATCCGACAAAAGAGGCTGACTGGCAGGCCATTGCGGCAAGCAGTGAGCGGGAAACCACAGTGGTGTATATGGGGCTTAAGCGTTTGGCGCTGTTATCTCAGCGTCTTACAGAAGCGGGTGTCGATGCTAACTTACCCGTTGCAGTGATTGAAAACGCGTGTTGTAATCAACAGCAGGTTATCGTTGGCACCGTCAGCGATATTTATCAACGCGTGCTCGACGCGGCAATCGAAGGACCGGCACTTACTGTGATTGGTCATGTGGTTTCTGCCCGTCAGCCCATCACCGCCGATTTGTTACATCATACCTATGAGCAACGCGCCATTTAGCGAATACATCAAAGCCCTCGGCAAAGGCCAGCGGGGCGCCCGGCATCTTACGCAAACTGAAGCCTTCGATGCCTTTTCTCAGTTACTTAACCAATCCATTGCGCCGGAGCAAGCCGGCGCCTTTTTGATGCTGCTGCGCATGCAGGAAGAATCAGTTGAAGAGCTATGCGGTTTTATTGCTGCGTGTCGCGGAAAACTACCCGCCGAATTAAGCGCAATGCAAGCCAGTGTGGATATTGGTTGTTATGCCGGTAAACGCCGGCAATTACCCTGGTATCTGCTGAGTGTCGCATTGCTGGCTAAAGCAGGTTACCGTGTCTGTTTGCATGGTGCCTCCGAGCCCGGCTCAAAACGCTTTTATGCCAGCCATGCCCTGGCCGA
>CEQU01015638.1_pt1 | contig 12142 bp, 7 predicted proteins | sample 531031 | NCBI WGS metagenome assembly CEQU01 (sample SAMEA2621216, study PRJEB7988) | marine metagenome | isolation source: saline water (ENVO:00002010), including
TGCTCCGGCGGCTGAAGATGATGCTCCGGCGGCTGAAGATGATGCAGCCGAAAACAAAGAATAAAGAACTTAGTAGACGATGCAGCAACGCTGCCCGAAAATGAATTAGCAAGCTAGGAGAAAGAAATGGCAACCACCGAAGAGATTATTGAGGCCATCGGCAATATGTCGGTCCTTGAACTCGTCGAATTAAAGAAGGCATTCGAAGAAACTTTTGATGTCACAGCTGCTGCAGCTGCGCCAGTCATGATGGCTGCGGCCGCAGGCGGCGGAGACGCAGGAGGCGCTGCCGATGAGGAGAAAGACGAGTTTGACGTCGTTCTCACTGGCGCTGGCGACAAGAAGATCCAAGTCATCAAAGAGGTACGCGGTCTTACCAGTCTGGGACTCAAAGAAGCCAAGGATCTTGTAGAGGGTGCACCAAGTAATATCCTCGAAGGAGTCTCCAAAGACGATGCCGACAAAGCCAAGGAAGCTATTGAAGCTGCCGGCGGCTCTGTCGAAATTAAGTAACTACGCTCTCAGTTAGCGACCTACAGCTTGTTGAAAGTTGTTTCGGCCGCTAGCCTAAGCGCTGTCGTGGCTTTGGTGACCTCTTCCTTGGAAAGCACTTTTAGTCCGCGCGCGCCCCTGCTTCTCACGGCCGTTGCTCACGGTCGCAACTGAACATCTTTAGGAGATCCCGTTGTCTTCTCGCGCTGCCCGGGAACGGTATTCATTTGGCAACCTCGAAGAGGTCCTTCCGTTACCCGATCTGATCGACGTCCAAAAAAAATCATTTGACAGGTTTCTTGCTGTCGGACTGGCGGAAACATTCGCCGATATAAGTCCAATCACCGACTTCACAGGCAATCTTGAACTTGAATTTGAGTTCGATAGTGAAGACGAGGACCTCAAAGGCCCGCCGAAATTCTCGGAAAAAGAATGTAAGGAAAAAGACCATACATATTCCGACCAAATATTCGTGCGAGCTCGGTTCTTAAACCGGAACACAGGCGAAATAAAAGAGCAAACAGTTTTCATGGGTGATTTCCCCAAGATGACCGACAAAGGCACCTTCATAATCAACGGAACCGAACGTGTAATAGTCAGCCAGTTGGTCAGGTCGCCAGGGGTTATTTTCCAACCTGGCGAACGCTATCGACTTCGCAACATGCAAAAGCATCAGTTGGTTACAGGCACTATTCACCCCTACCGCGGTGAGTGGATAGAGTTTGATGTCGAGCACAAACCTGGTAAAGACGTCACGGCAGGAGCTCGCATTGCTCGCAAAAGACGCCTCAGTATCTTCACAGTGCTTCGGGCCCTTGGCTACGACGAAGCGAACCACCCTGGCTTCCTAGAGCAATTCGTTCAACACTTTGACTTCTTGGAAGGTCAATGGGAGACCGAGCGCGATAAATGGATGCGGTCCGAAGATGAGAGCCCGCTAGCTCCAACGCAAGAAGAAGCACTGATCGAAATTTATAAGAGGGCACGCCCAGGCGAGCCTCCTACACCAGAAGCCGCAGCTAACTATTTCAACAATGCTTATTTCGACGACCGTCGATATTCGCTTTCCAAAGTTGGGCGTTACAAGCTCAATAAAAAACTGAGCGCCGAAATTGAAAAGCTGGAAGACCTATTTGGGCTTAAGCTCGAGCGCCCAGCCACAGACTCCCAAGTGCTCACACGCTCTGAAGTTTTGGCTGCAATCAGCTATCTACTTCACTTGGCCAATGCAGAACCTGGCTACCGACTTGATGATCAAGACCATTTCGCTAATCGACGGATTCGCTCCGTTGGCGAACTAATTCAAAACCAAGTACGTATCGGGCTTAGCCGAATGGAACGGGTCGTCCGCGAACGTATGACTACCCAAGACGTCGAAGCAATCACACCGACAACATTGATCAATACTCGGCCAGTGACGGCGGCAATAAAAGAATTCTTTGGAACTTCTCAACTCTCGCAGTTCATGGACCAAGTCAATCCACTATCTGGACTGACCCACCGACGTCGGCTATCGGCCCTAGGCCCTGGAGGCCTTTCTAGGGAACGAGCAGGTTTTGAGGTTCGAGACGTTCACTTCAGTCACTACGGTCGCATGTGCCCTATTGAAACTCCAGAGGGACCCAACATCGGGTTGATAGGCGGTCTAGCGACCTTTGCGCGAGTTAACGAATTCGGTTTCATCGAGTCCCCATACCGCGTAGTGACAAAGGGCAAGGTAACTGACGAAATCCGCTACCTAACCGCTGACGAAGAAGAAGAGTTCGTAGTCGCGCAAGCTAATGCTCCACTAAATCCGAACAAAACTTTCAGAAACCCTCGAGTACTGGTTCGTAAGAGTCCACAAGGCGCAAGCTTGGCGGATCTTAAGCTCCAAATGGAACGCGACACTTACTTTGCTGCGACAACTGAAATTAGCTATGTACCGGCTGACGAAGTCGACTTGATGGACGTATCGCCGAAGCAAATTGTTTCTGTTGCTACCGCATTGATCCCGTTCTTGGAACACGACGACGCGAACCGAGCCCTGATGGGTGCAAATATGCAACGTCAAGCTGTTCCACTACTCAAGGCTGAAGCTGCGTATGTAGGAACAGGCATCGAAGCTAGGGCTGCTGGAGATGCTGCAGATGTCATCCTTGCAGCCGAGGATGGAGTCGTTGCAGAAGTTAGTGGCCAGCACATATCCGTCGAATACAAAAAGGCTGGAACTATAAGTCACGAATTGCTCAAATTCGAGCGCTCCAACCAAGACACGTGTATTAACCAGAAACCGATCGTCAGAGAGGGCGACAAAGTCAAGGCCGGAGCGATCTTGGCTGATGGCCCATCGACTGACCAAGGAGAGCTTGCACTTGGTAAGAATCTTCTCGTCGCCTACATGGCGTGGGAAGGCTATAACTTCGAAGACGCGATTATCATCAGTGAGCGACTCGTTAAGGACGATGTACTCACATCGATCCACATCCACGAGCACGAAATTGATGCCCGCGATACTAAATTAGGTCCTGAGGAAATAACTCGCGATATCCCAAATGTGGCAGATGACGTACTCGCTGACCTTGATGAGCGAGGCGTTGTGCGCGTCGGAGCAGAAGTAGGACCCGGCGATGTGCTGGTGGGCAAGGTAACACCTAAAGGTGAAACCGAGCTGACACCTGAGGAGCGTTTACTGCGAGCCATCTTTGGTGAAAAAGCGCGAGAAGTTCGGGATACTTCTCTGAAAGTTCCCCATGGTGAACGTGGGGTTGTCACCGAAGTCCGCGTTCTCCAACGCGACGAAGATGAAGAGTTACCACCTGGAGTCAACGAGCTTGTGCGGGTGTATGTAGCTCAAAAACGCAAGATCAGTGTTGGAGACAAACTTGCTGGACGCCACGGCAACAAAGGCGTAATTTCCAAGATTCTTCCGATCGAAGAAATGCCTTATCTGGCGGATGGAACCCCGATCGATATTATTCTCAGCCCGCTCGGCGTGCCGAGTCGAATGAACGTGGGCCAAGTATTAGAAGCTCACTTGGGATACGCCGCTCGCTGGGGTTGGGAACACAAAGGTCAAGCCGTAGGTAATGAGCCCATATCGAATACCGCACGAAAAACACGGCCTCGCACAGAGCCATCTGTTTTCGTAGCGACGCCCGTCTTCGACGGCGCTGCTTGGGATGAAGAGGAACGCGCAGGAGTTCATCCGACAATTCAAAAAACTCTCGAACACCTGAGACCCGAAGCTGTCACAGGCGAACGAATGATGACCACTGCAGGAAAAGCCGTTCTATACAACGGACGCACGGGGGAGCCCTACGACCAACCGATCATGGTTGGTTACAGCTACATCCTCAAACTTGCGCACCTTGTTGATGACAAAATCCATGCTCGGTCCACTGGTCCGTACTCAATGATCACCCAGCAGCCGTTGGGAGGAAAAGCGCAGTTCGGCGGACAGCGCTTCGGAGAAATGGAAGTCTGGGCTCTAGAGGCTTACGGCGCGGCCTACCTACTGCAGGAACTTTTGACGATCAAATCGGATGACACTCTGGGCCGTGTCCAGGTGTATGAGGCCATTGTCAAAGGTAAAAATATTCCTGAACCCGGTATTCCGGAGAGTTTCAAGGTACTCATAAAAGAAATGCAGGCTCTGTGCCTCAACGTTGAAGTCATATCGTTGACCGGAGACGAAATAGATATGCAAGGGCTTGACGAGGACGTATTCCGAGCAGAGGAATCGCTTGGGATCGATATAAGTCGTCCCGAAAGAGGAACCGACGAAGAAGACGAACTTCGGAGGCAACAATTATGAGTCTCGGTGCTGCATCTACAAACCCTTTTCGAAATGAGAGCAACTGATGATTGACGTTAATGAGTTCTCAGATATTCGTATCGGCCTTGCGACGGCCGACGCTATTAGAACCTGGTCGAACGGTGAGGTAAAGAAGCCGGAAACGATTAACTATCGAACTCTCAAACCAGAGAAAGATGGCCTTTTCTGCGAGAAAATTTTTGGTCCGACCAAAGACTGGGAATGCGCGTGCGGAAAATACAAACGCGTTCGTTTCAAGGGAATTATTTGTGAGCGTTGCGGGGTCGAAGTTACCCGTCAAAAAGTTCGACGAGAGCGAATGGGTCACATAGAACTCGCCGCGCCGGTAGTTCATATTTGGTACCTGCGTGGCACCAGAAGCTGGCTGGCCTATTTGCTGACCGGCCTCGAAATTCGCGAAGAACTAAAGGCTAAGCAACTTGAACGAGTCATCTATTTTGCGGCCAATCTAGTTACCTGGGTTGACGACGATAAGCGCCATGAAGATTTGCCGCGCCTTGAAGTAGAAATGCGCGAAGAACTTGATGTAATTCGAGAAGAATTCGATGAGGAAATAGCTGAGCGGCTCAAAGAACTCGAAGAGGAAATCACGGCACTAGAAGCTGAGGGTCTGAAAGATAAAGACCTAAAAGCGCGTCGCCGGGATGCTGATAGAGACGTTGAAGCGCTTAAAGCTGAATGCGATGCAGAGCTAGAAACCGTCGAGCGGGCATTTGATGAATTCCGAGAGCTCCACGGACGAAAAATCATTGAAGATGAATTGCTTTGGCGTGAGCTAGAAGACCGTTACGGCGATTATTTTGAAGGCGGGATGGGTGCTGAAGCTATCGCCCAACTCATGGAAAGAATTGATTTCGACGAAGAAGAAATCCTCCTTCGAGAAGCCATCGAAGCCGCCGACGGTAGACGGCCCTTATCCGCCCAACGTAAGCAAAAGGCGATTAAGAGACTCAAAATTCTCAGCGCGTTCAACCGACGCAACCCGAACGACAAACGCATCAACGACCCACGGGCAATGATTCTTGATGCTGTTCCGGTCATCCCTCCAGACCTCCGACCGATGGTGCAACTTGATGGCGGTCGTTTCGCAACATCCGACCTCAACGATCTCTACAGGCGAGTAATCAACCGCAACAACCGTCTCAAGCGACTTCTGGATCTAGGTGCGCCCGAAATCATTGTTAACAACGAAAAGAGAATGCTTCAGGAAGCCGTTGATGCATTGTTCGACAACGGTCGACGCGGTAGGCCGGTAACTGGCCCTGGAAACCGCCCACTCAAATCTCTGTCAGACATGTTGAAAGGTAAGCAAGGGCGCTTCCGTCAAAATCTGCTGGGTAAACGAGTCGATTATTCGGGCCGTTCTGTAATCGTCGTAGGCCCCACTCTCAAACTTCACCAATGCGGTCTCCCAAAACTCATGGCACTCGAACTCTTCAAGCCGTTTGTTATGAAACGCCTTGATGACCTCAATCTTGCGCCCAACATCAAATCCGCCAAGAGAATGGTGGAACGTCGACGCTCAGAAGTTTGGGATGTTCTCGAAGAAGTTATTAAGGAGCACCCTGTTCTTTTGAACCGCGCCCCGACACTTCACCGTCTCGGTATCCAAGCGTTTGAGCCCATTCTCGTTGAAGGTAAGGCCATCCAGATTCACCCCCTAGTCTGCGCCGCTTTCAACGCTGACTTTGATGGTGACCAAATGGCGGTTCACCTTCCGTTGTCCTCGGAAGCTCAAGCTGAAGCGCGAGTCTTGATGCTCTCGGCGAACAACATACTTTCGCCTGCAGATGGTCGACCCATGACTGTGCCAAGTCAGGACATGATTATCGGCGGTTACTACCTAACAGAAATGCGGGGTAACCCAGAAGATGCCGACCTTCCGGTATACAAGCACTTCCATGAGATAGAGCGGGCAGTTGCGCTTAACCAAGTACAACTTCACCAGCCCATCATCTGGCGCCACACGAAGCTCACTGGTGAAGATGGCGAGTTCATACCCACAACTCCTGGTCGCGTTCTATTTAACGAGGCGTTGCCAGAGGACTTCCCCTTCGTCAATACGGCTGTAAAAAAAGGCGATATGGGCGATGTTGTGGGTGACCTGTCAGACGGCTGGCCAACTAATGAAGTAGCGGCAGCTCTCGACAGAATTAAAGACCTTTCCTACGAATACGCAACAAAGTCAGGTCTTACTATTTCGATTGACGATGTCCGTACCCCTCCTGATAAGGCCGAAATTCTCGAGCGTTATGAAGGAGAGGCGGAACGCGTTGAGAATCAATTCCGACGGGGCATTATCACTGACGGCGAACGCCGTCAGAAAGAGGTCGAAATTTGGACTTCAGCCACAGAAGAGGTCCGAGCGTCTCTAGAGCGCGAGCTTAAATCGGTCATGTTCAACCCCATCGACATGATGGTGGGATCTGGTGCGCGCGGCAACATGATGCAAGTTCGCCAGATTGCCGCAATCAGAGGTTTGGTTGCCAACCCCCGCGGTGACATCATTCCCCGACCGATCAAATCCTCGTATCGCGAAGGTCTAGCGATGCTTGAATACTTCATTTCAACACCTGGTGCTCGCAAGGGTCTTGTAGATACGGCGCTTAGAACAGCGGACTCGGGATACCTAACGCGACGACTAGTTGATGTGGCGCAAGAACTAATCGTTAACGAGGAGGACCCGTTTGAAAGGTCTGGACCTGTTCTCGGTCTCTGGCTTGAAGATATTGGTCCAGATACTCCCGAAAAGCGGACGTACCTAGAGACTCGGTTGTTCAGTCGCTGTTTGGCCCAAGATGTTGAACTTACTGAAGGTGTAATGGAAGCTGGCACCCTAATTGGTGACGAAGAAATGGCCATCCTCAGAGATGATCCCAAAGTCACGCGTGTTCAAGTTCTCTCCCCACTGACAGACAACTCCGAATTTGGAGTCTCAGCGAAGGCTTATGGTGGATCGCTCGCCTCCGGCAAAATGATCGAAGTAGGCGAAGCCGTCGGAGTGATTGCTGCCCAGTCGATCGGCGAACCTGGAACGCAGTTGACCATGCGAACGTTCCATACGGGTGGAGTCGCAGGCAGCGATATTGCGGGCGGCTTGCCCCGAGTGGTGGAGTTGTTTGAAGCGCGCCAACCCAAAGGCAAAGCAACTCTTGCGACCAGAACCGGTGTAGTCCGCATTGGCGACGACGACGGTCGAGGCCGAGAAATAGTAGTTGTTGGAGACGACGGTGAGGAAGAGACGCACACCGTCCCGACCATGGCTCGCCTCGCAATCGTTGACGGCCAAGAGGTCCGTGCCGGCGATCCATTAGTCGACGGCCCTCGAGATCCAAAGGAACTGCTTGACATCCGAGGAGTTCGCGAGACGCAGCAGTATTTGGTTGAAGAAGTCCAAAAGGTATATCGCGAACAAGGTGTGTCTATCCACGATAAACACATCGAACTCATAATTCGCCAAATGACGAGGCGTGTTCTAGTAGGAGAGCCTGGTGAGTCCGTGTTTCTTCCGGGCGAGCAAGTCGACCAGCGAGTCTACGCGGAGGTTAATCGTGGTCTCGTCCAAGAGGGCCAACGACCTGCGGAAGCTCGACCCGTCATCATGGGAATCACGAAAGCATCTTTGGCTACCGATTCCTGGTTATCAGCAGCGTCCTTCCAGGAGACAACGCGTGTGCTAACCGAAGCTGCTATCGAATCTCGACGCGATGACCTCAAAGGGCTCAAAGAGAACATCATTATTGGCAAGCTGATCCCTGCGGGAACTGGTCAAGGTCGATACCGAAACATTGACACTACCGCTCCTGACTACGAACCAATGGAGTTCTTCTCATCCGATGAGGATCTTGATCCGGCCGAATGGCTTGCGACCATTGGAAGTGACGACGCAAGTGATGTTGTTGAACTAGGAGACGCCGGCTAATCGGCAAAGATTTCATACGAGTTCCGGTAAGCGCCATAGCTCTGCTGAGCCTGGCTCTTTCAGGCTGCTCTGCGGGACAAAGCGACCCATCGGCAAAATTTGCCCAAGGTGATGTCTATATTGATCCAGCGGAGAGCGCTGCTTTGCTGCTCGAAAGCTTCAGCTGGCCAGCCGAGATCTCTTCGGTGACACTCTCCCCTGACGCTAAAAATCAGTTGAAAACCCTGTTTTTTGACGAAGTTGATGTCGCTGCCAGCGTAAGCGACGTCGCCGCTGTCGCTTTAATTCGGCAAAATGACCCAATCGGTGCCTTGATGATGCTGAGAGTCTCAGATCCGGTGGTCGGGAATATGTCGTTTTTAGATGGGTTCCGATCCGCAATCGGCGACTCGCAAATTTCGAGATGGGGCCCTATGTCAGGATCCGTAACCCAACTCGAAGGAAGGGTTTGGGGTGTCTTGCCTCTCCACACGATGGTCGTAGTTACTGTCACGTCAAATAGATCTAACTTGGATGAGGTCATGACAGCAGTAGTCGAGAGGTTCACGCGTCGTTAAACATTGTTCGATTATCCCTTACACCAAATAAATAATGAGTGTTGGCAGAAGCTCGAGGTTGCCTCTCCGTGACGCGACTCGTAGCATTATCAATCGGTCTTGTTACAAGAGCTCGTTAATGCTGAGCTCGAAAGACCGAAGATAAATCGTATTGTAACTCGCTTAATCAGAGGAACTTGGTGCCCACAATCCAGCAGTTGGTCCGCAAAGGCCGCAAATCAAAACCTACCAAGGCCAAGACTCCGGCTCTAAAAGGTTCCCCCCAACGCCGTGGGGTCTGCACACGCGTGTATACCCACACACCAAAGAAACCGAATTCAGCCCTCCGAAAAGTTGCTCGCGTGCGTCTGACAAGTGGTATCGAAGTCACCGCTTATATCCCTGGTGAAGGTCATAATCTCCAAGAGCACAGCATTGTTCTCGTCCGCGGTGGGCGTGTAAAGGACCTCCCGGGTGTCCGTTACAAAGTGGTGCGTGGCTCTCTTGATGCTTCTGGTGTCTCTTCTCGTAAACAAGCTCGTTCCCGGTACGGCGCAAAGAGGGAGAACTAAAATGCCTCGTCGTGGTGCAGCCCCTAGGCGTCAACTGGCAGCGGATCCTGTTTATGACTCAACTCTTGTGACGCAAGTCATCAACAAAGTTCTGCAGCGTGGTAAGAGAGCGACAGCGGAACGCATTGTTTACGATGCACTTGACCTGGTGTCAGAAAAGACCGGCGGTGAAGCCCTAAGCGTTCTCAAGCGGGCAGTTGACAACACTAAGCCTCAACTCGAAGTTAAGAGCCGTCGTGTCGGTGGAGCTACATACCAAGTTCCGGTCGAAGTTCGTCCGAGGCGAGCGAACACGCTGGCGATTCGCTGGATTGTTGATTACTCGCGAGAGCGTCGTGAACGGACCATGGCTGAACGTCTTGCCAATGAAGTGCTTGACGCATCGAACGGCACCGGTTCCGCGACAAAACGACGAGAAGATACCCACCGAATGGCTGAAGCGAACAAAGCTTTCGCTCACTACCGGTGGTAATGAAATCCAGCCCGGTCACCCCACTAGAGCGCCGCAACCGGCACACTAGGTTGTGGATTCGTTTCCTTGCGAATTCAACAATTTTGCCCCTGCAAACATCCCTAACCCCTCAACCTCCTGAAACGTAAGCAGAGTTCTCATGCCACGCAATCAATCTCTTGACCGCGTCCGAAATATCGGCATTATGGCCCACATCGACGCTGGGAAAACAACCACAACCGAACGTATCCTTTACTACACCGGAGTTAACTACAAAATCGGTGAAGTCCATGATGGCGCCGCCACCATGGACTGGATGGAGCAAGAACAAGAGCGAGGCATCACCATCACCTCGGCTGCAACAACGTGTATGTGGAATGACCATGTCATTAATATCATTGACACACCAGGCCACGTCGATTTCACCGTTGAAGTAGAGCGCTCTTTACGTGTACTTGATGGTGCTGTAGCCGTGTTTGACGGAGTAGCGGGCGTAGAACCGCAAACCGAGACTGTCTGGAGGCAGGCAGATAAATACGGCGTTCCGCGAATGTGCTTTATCAATAAGCTCGACCGAACTGGCGCCTCGTTTTATGACTCCCTCGCAAGCATTGTTGATCGGCTCGATGCCAACGTCGCAGTTCTCCAGCTTCCTATCGGCAACGAGGCTGACTTCGCAGGAGTTGTTGACCTCGTGGCCATGAACGCAATCATTTGGCAGGGAGAAGATCTAGGCGCAAGCTACGACATTGTCGATATTCCCGACGAGATGCAAGCTGAAGCCCAGGAGTACCGGTCAAAACTGCTTGAGGTCCTTTCCGATGTTGATGAGGACATCATGATGGCCTATCTAGAGGGTGAAGACGTCGAAGAAGACGTACTCCACGACGCAATTCGGCGAGGAACAATCGCAAACGAAATAGTCCCTGTTTTGACAGGAACAGCGTTTAAGAACAAGGGCGTGCAACCGTTGCTCGACGCAGTGACCCGCTACCTGCCATCTCCACTTGATATTCCGGCAATCGATGGAACAACTCTGAACGGCGAAGAGACATTGGAGCGTCGGCCACAGGACGACGAGCCCTTCTCAGCGCTTGCCTTCAAGATCATGACCGATCCGCACGTTGGCAAGCTTGTCTATTTCCGGGTCTACAGCGGCAGCCTTGAAAAAGGCGGTCAGGTGCTTAACACCACTACTGGAAACAAAGAGCGAATCGGTCGAATCCTGCAGATGCATGCGAACAACCGTGAAGATCGCGACGATATTCAAGCCGGTGACATTGTTGCAGGTATCGGGCTCAAAAACACTCGTACCGGCGATACGCTCTGCGCACCTGATCAACCAATCGTTCTTGAACAGCTCACCTTCCCCGAACCAGTGGTGCACGTTGCCGTTGAGCCCCGATCAAAGGGCGACCAAGACAAGCTTGGCAAGGCCTTGTCAGCGCTTTCCGAAGAAGATCCAACGTTCCGGGTTCAGACGGACGAAGAGACTGGACAAACTGTCATTTCCGGCATGGGTGAACTTCACCTAGAAGTACTTGTCGACCGCATGCTGAGAGAGTTCCGCGTGGACGCCACAATCGGAAAGCCTCAAGTTGCATACCGAGAAACGATTACCAAACAGGTTCAAAAGTTCGAATATCGTCATATCAAACAAAGTGGTGGCTCAGGTCAGTACGCAGTGGTTGTTATCAATCTTGAGCCGAGTGAGGCGGGAGAAGGATATGTCTTTGATGACACCATTAAGGGCGGTGTAATCCCTAAGGAATACATCAGCTCGGTAGACGCTGGCTTACAGTCCTCTATGGATAATGGACCACTTGCTGGATTCCCCATGGTTGACGTGAAGGTATCGCTCATTGATGGCTCAACCCACGATGTCGACTCATCGGAAATGGCATTCAAGATTGCTGGCACAATGGCTATGCGCGAAGCAGCTCGAGCGGCGGGACCTGTTCTTCTTGAACCGATTATGTCGGTAGAAGTAGTGACGCCTGAGGACTATATGGGCGACGTGATAGGCGACTTAAACGCTCGCAGAGGTCGTGTTGGACAAATGGAAAATCGTGGTACTGCACAAGTAATTGACGCTCAAGTGCCGCTATCGGAGATGTTCGGTTACGCTAACGACCTGCGTTCGCGTACTCAGGGTCGGGCTACCTACTCAATGCAGTTCGAGAACTATCAACAAGTCCCACCCAATATCGCTGAAGAAATCGTAAAACGAATTCGTGGCGAGTAACTAACACTAATAACTAAACCAAGATCGATTGAAAGAAAACAGGAAGACACCGGAGAGAAATCATGTCCAAGGAGAAGTTCGAGCGGACGAAGCCGCATGTGAATGTG
>CEQU01106447.1_pt1 | contig 12141 bp, 12 predicted proteins | sample 531031 | NCBI WGS metagenome assembly CEQU01 (sample SAMEA2621216, study PRJEB7988) | marine metagenome | isolation source: saline water (ENVO:00002010), including
GCGGATCTTTTTGGCAAAGTATATTTTCCTAGGATAATCATTCCAGTTTCAAAAACTATTTCAGGGTTATCAAGATTATTAGTGCAATTAATTTTATTTCTAGGTTTTTATATTTACTACTTATATTTTGAAAATTCTGAGATTGAGCCAACAATTTCAACATTATTTTACTTACCATTTTTTATATTTTTACTTGCAATGTTGGGTCTAGGTATTGGAATGTTCATTTCTTCGTTAACAACAAAATACAGAGATTTAAAATACTTAGTTAGTTTTGGTGCTCAATTAATGATGTACGCATCGCCTGTTATTTACCCACTATCGATTATTCCTGATAAATACAAAATATATATAATGGCAAATCCAATTACTCCAATTATAGAAGGTTTTAGACAAGCATTTGTCAGTTCTGGAGAATTAGAGTTAGGGATGATTATCAATTCCCTCATCTCAACAATTATGATTTTTATAGTTGGTTTATTAGTATTCAATAAAATTGAAAAAAACTTTATCGATACTGTATGAGTAGACTAGCCATGGAAATTAAGAATGTTTCAAAACAATATAGATTAGGTGTTATAAATACTGGAACCTTGAGTAAAGATTTAACTTCTTTTCTTGCAAGAATATTCGGTTTTAATGATTTTAATGACTCTTTAATAATAGAAAATAATTTAAAAAAACCAAGTCAAAAAAATGAAAAAATATGGGCGTTAAAAGATATCGATTTAAAAATAAATATTGGTGAAAAGGTTGGCATTATAGGTAAAAATGGATCAGGTAAATCAACCCTTCTAAAAATTATTTCTAGAATTTCTTCCCCAACAACAGGTGAAGTATACATTAAGGGTAGAATCGCATCATTATTAGAGGTAGGTACTGGTTTCCATCCTGAGCTTACCGGAAAAGAAAATATATATTTAAATGGTTCAATCCTTGGCATGGCGAAAGAAGAAATTGATAGATATTTAACAAGGATAATTGATTTTTCTGGCATTGGTAAATACATTGATACTCCAATCAAAAGATATTCATCAGGAATGAAAGTAAGGCTTGGATTTGCAGTTGCAGTTCATCTACAAATGGAAACATTATTGATTGATGAAGTACTCGCTGTTGGTGATTATAATTTCCAAAAAAAGTCAATTGAAAAAATGAACAAATCTGCTTCTGAAGGTAAAACAATACTTTTTGTAAGTCATAATATGGATGCTGTAAGAAAGTTGTGTGATAGAGTCTTAGTCTTCGAAAAGGGTAGATTGGTATTTGATGGAAAGACTGAGCAAGGAATTCTAAAATATTTAAATATCAATAAAATAAGGTTATCAAATGAGATAATTATTCCAAAGGTTAGTAATAGTTTTGGTTACGCAACAAGATTAAGCTTCCTTAATTCTAAGAAAGAGAAAAGTGCAGAGATTAAATTATATGAAAATTGGTCAATAATACTTGAGTTCAAAATGACCAAACCTCTAGATAAAGTTATTGCAGGAATAGGGTTGTTTACAGTTTCTGGAATTCCTTTAGTTACATACTGGTCAAAACCAAAAGATCTAGGGAAAGGGCAATTCAAAGTCGTGTTTGATTGTGACCTTAAACTTCAGGTAACAGACCTTACTTTTGCAATTGGTCTTACATCCCATGATTTATCTTTTTTTTACGAGGAGGGAATAGGTACAGTAAGAATCTCTGAAGAATCAATTGATAAAATACCCTATGTCTCAAAGGGAGCTGGACTATTTTTATCAACACCGAAAGAGATTATTCAACCTTTACCTTAGAAGTCCTCTTTATATGGTAAATTTAAAAAATTAAGGCAGAGTATTTAGGCTAGATTAATGAATATTGTAATCTCGTTCATTTGAAAAATAGAAACGGAGAATTATGGCTGAGAATCAAACTATAAAGTATAATATTTTAAAATATTATCGATACGTGAAAAGGTATCTGAATTTTATAAAGTCATATAAACAACTTCAAAAGTATGCTAATAAATCAGAAATAAGATTTCGCCTTAAATGGGAAGATCGTATGCCATGCCTTTACGACTCTACAAATAAAACTGCTTTTGATGAACATTATGTTTATCATTTGGCATGGGCTGCACGTGTATTAAAAAAAATAAATCCATCAGAACATATAGATATTGGTTCTCATATTTATTTTGCAGCAATGATGTCATATAGTTTTAAAATCAATTATTTTGAATATAGACCTCCTAGCATTGATTTAGATAACTTAAAAGTCTCCAAAGCAGATATGTTAAATCTATCATTTCCAGATTGTAGTATAACGTCAATTTCAACAATGCATGTTTTAGAGCATATAGGTCTTGGAAGATATGGCGATAAATTGGATTATGACGGCGATTTAAAAGCAAGCAAAGAGTTGGTAAGAGTATTAAAACCGGGCGGTGATTTAATGATAGTTGTTCCAGTTGGGAAACCAAAAATTAATTTTAATGCTCACAGAATTTATTCCTACGAACAAATTATCAAATACTTTTCAGCATTAACTTTAATTCAATTTGCTCTGATACCCGATGATGCTAGCTCTTTAGGAATTATACTAGATGCACCTCAAAAGTTATCAGACAATCAGAATTACGGTTGTGGCTGTTTTTGGTTTAAGAAAAAATAGTAATGAAAAATCCGAGGTTTATTTTTGTTTATTCTCCACAGGTTTTTGATCCAAAATTTGGAGCGGTTAAACCCGAGGGGTCATTAGGCCTAATATATTTAGCATCTTCATTAAGAAATGAAAATTTTGAAGTAAGCCTATTAGATGCAGCTGTTGGGAATGATAATTATTCTTTATCAGAAACCTTTTATAAGGAAGAGGTCCAGGATAATGGTATGATAAGAATAGGTATGACATTAAATGATATAAATAAAGAAGTGTCAGGCTTTGATGTTATTGGAATTACATCAATCTTTACAGCACAAACAAGAATGGTTGAAGATGTAATAAAATCAATAAAAACAGAATTTCCTGAAAAATTGATTATTTTAGGTGGTGTAAATGCTAGATATCAAATGCAAAGATTCTTTGATTCAGGGGCAGATTTGATATGTTTATCAGAAGCTGAAAATACAATTTTAGAAATAGGTAAAGTTTTAAGAGATGGGTCAAAGGACTTTTCAAATATTCAAGGCCTTGCTGGTCGGAATGGATTTGTTAATCAACAAAGAGACATAATTCAAAATCTTGACAGCCTACCCATTCCTGCTTGGGATATGCAACCACTTAAAAAATACTGGGAAATAGCGAGACCTCATGGAGGTGGATTTGATAACCAAAAAGTTGCCTATGCTCCTGTGATGTTTTCAAGAGGATGTCCTTTTCGTTGCCATTATTGTCATATATCAAAAGAGGTTAATGGCTCAAATTCTGGTGGAATTGGCTCATTGCGTTTAAAATCGGAAGATAGAGTGAATGCAGAAATCGAAATATTACAAAATCTTGGAGTAGAATATGTATTTATTGAGGATGACAGTTTGCTTGCCAAAAAGAAACGTGCACTTAACATTTTTGATAAATTAGCTGAAAAAAATCTTAGACTTGCAGATGTTAATGGTATCAATCTAGCTCACTTATGTACTTATAAGGATGGAAAACTTGGTGTAGATGATGAATTATTAGAGTCAATGGCAAATGCAGGTTTTCAAAAACTATCTTTTCCTGTAGAATCAGGATCTCAACGAATTATTGATAAGTATGCTACTGGAAAATTAAACTTAAAAAAACATGACGTATCAGCGCTAATTAGAAAAGCAAAGGAACTAAATATGGAAATTGGCGGAGCATATACCTTTGGATATCCAGATGAAAGCATTAGTGAAATGATAAGTACTTTTAATATTGCCCGTGAGCATATGGATGCAGGTATGGATTATGCAAATTTTGTAATTATTACACCATTTCCAGGAACTTTGCTTTATGATATGGCCTTATCAGAAAACTTATTTATTAATAATTTAGATGTCGCAGATATGGATTGGATGAGACCATCGATAAAAACTAAAGTACCTCATTGGTTCATAAGACTTATCATTACAAAGGGATGGAGATATGTAAACAATGAATCAAGAATTAATAGGATTAAAAATCTTTCTCCAAAGACCAAAACAAACAAGATTATTAATTAATGCTATTTTATTTAGACTAAAGGTTAGAAACTTTGTTTTGGTCGAATAAATCAATTCTAATTACAGGTGGTAGCGGATTTTTAGGTAAGAACCTAACCATGCACCTGATTGAATTAGGCGCTAATAGAATTAAAATTGCTGATAACCTTGAGAGACAGAGTGAATACGCCCTTAGCATAGAAAATAACAATATTGAATTCATTAAATGTGATTTAAGAGATAAAAAATCTTGTATAGAAATATGTGATGGGATTGACATTATTTTTCATTGTGCTTCAAAAGTTGGTAGTAACAGATACTATATTGATAGTGCATTTGATGTAATGTCAAACAATATATTAATTGATTCAAATGTTTTGAACGCTGCAATTAAATCTAATATTTCAAGTTATGTATACATTAGTAGCGGTTTCGTATATCCTTTGGAAAGAATGCAAGATGCCTTTAGTAAAGGAATTGTGGAGGAGGAATCGTTGCCAGCAAATCCTGTAAATTCGTATGGCTGGGCCAAATTGATGGGTGAATTATCTTTAAAATATGCCACTAGATTTAATAATCATTTGAATGGCGTTGTATTAAGATTATCAAATTTTTATGGACCTTTTCAAAACGATGATTATAAAAAAGGTTCAATAATACCTGTACTTATCAGAAAAGCGCATGAATTTTCTAAAAATAACTCATTTTCAATTTTTGGTAATGGCAATGAAACCAGAACCTATTGTTATATCTCTGATGTTTTAGATGCTTTGTGTATAGCAGCAAAAAAGTCTTATGAAGGACATTTCATTGGTCCATTAAATATAGGTTCTGAAATGCCAATAAAAATTGTTGATTTGGCAAACAAGATAATTCAAATCTCTGGGAAAGAAATAAACCTTCATAGAATACCTTCTAAAAACCCAAAAACAATGAGTCAAACATTGGATTGCGGACTCGCAAAAATAATTTTAGATGGTTGGACTCCTCAAATATCATTAGATACTGGATTAAAAAAAATGTATAACCATTATAAAAAAACAACATAATACTAGATAACAATGTATACTGATATTAAAAAAGTAATACCATTTTTAGAAAAAAAAGGCTTTGTCATCAATGATCCTTGGGATGTTGTTGATGCATTTGAGATTATGGTTGCTGATTATGCGGGAAGCAAATATGCAGTATCTTGTGATAGCTGTACTAATGCAATGTACATGAGTCTAAAATATCTAGGTGCAAAGGGTGTAATAACTATTCCTAAAAAAACTTATATTTCTGTCCCTGGACTAATTATTCATGCTGGCTGTCGATTAAAGTTTGAAAATATTAAGTGGAGTGGAATCTATAGGTTAAATCCTTATCCTATAATTGATGGTGCAACCAGATTTAACAAAGGTATGTATGAAAAAGGTTCTTTTCATTGTTTATCATTTCATCTAAGAAAAATATTGCCTATCTGTAAGGGAGGAATGATTTTAACGGATGATAAAAATGCAGCTGATTGGTTTAAATTGGCGAGATATGAAGGAAGGGACAATCGTATTCCGCATGTAAATATTGAGGATATAGAAGTTCTTGGTTGGAATTTTTATATGCCACCAGAGCAGGCCGCTAGAGGAATTTTATTATTTAATAATATTGGTGATGATAATCCAGATTCAGGAGGCTCGTGGTCCTATTCTGATATATCAGGATACTCTGCGTGGAAAGAGTCTCTTTCTTAACAATATTTTAAAACCTCATGATTACAATGTCTAAACTTGGTAAATACGGTGGAATGGGTAATCAATTATTTCAATACGCTGCTCTTTATGGTATTTCAAATAAAACAGGATTTGAAATGCGTATACCTTCACCACCAAAAAACTTAACGGGTAATTTTCAAGTTGTTGGGCATACTGATGGTGGTAACCCAATTGAGAAATATGATTATTCATTAGATTGTTTTGGGGTTACTAGCAATTATTTATCTGCTAAAGAATTAACTTCAATTTCAAAAGTACCAAGTCAAAAAATAGGTGGAAGATTATTTAGTTGGCTATTAAATAAAAAAATTAAACATAATTATTTTGAAACTCAGTTTCATTTTGATCCAAATATATTTCTCATTAAAGATCAAACAGATATTGAAGGTTATTTTCAATCAGAGAAATATTTTTCACATTGTGCAAATGATATTCGCCAAGAATTTTCGATAAAAAATAAGTATTTGACTGAGGCAGAGTCTAGGTTAGATAAATATAAAATAGACTGTGATACGCTAATTTCGGCACATGTGAGGCGGAAGGGGCATGAAATATCTGAGTATCAAAGCGTCCATAAATATCCAAATGAAATATATTATAATAATGCTATGAATTATTTTAGATCAAAATTTATAGATACTAAGTTCCTTTTTTTCTCTGATGATTTAGTGTGGTGTAAGTCAAAATTCATAGGTGATGACATATGTTATTCTGAAAATAATTCATCAATAATTGATTTTACTATGATGTCTTTATGTACCCATAATATAATTACCCCCAGTAGTTTTAGTTGGTGGGCATCTTGGCTAAATAGTAGTGATGAGAAAATAGTAATAGTACCCGATGGTGATTTATTTGGACCTGAGGGGCCAAAAATCACCAAGGATTATTTTCCTGATTCTTGGCAAAAGATTTCACGAGATAAAGTTGGATAGAAACAGGGTTTACAATAGAGAATTTATGGCTCTTACTGAAGAGCACATTAGTTCTGCAAATCCAATTTTAAATATATTATTTAAATATTATCTTCCAAAAAAAATTATAGATGTTGGTTGCGGATCTGGTAGTTGGTTACACACTGCACAAGAATTGGGTGCGCAGTCAATAACTGGCATTGATGGACTATGGTTGAAAAAGGAAATGTTAGTTTCTAACCAAATAGAACTGATTTCTCATGATTTAGAAATTCCATTTCCTGATTTAGGAAAATATGATTTGGCAATTTCATTAGAGGTCGCGGAACACTTAACAGAAAATAGAGCAAAAAGTTTTATTAAAGATTTATGTAAACTATCAAAAGTAATATTGTTTTCTGCCGCTATACCCGGTCAAGGAGGCGACCATCATATAAATGAACAATGGCAGTCATTTTGGTGTGGTTTATTTCGGGATAATGATTACAAATGTTTTGATATTATTAGGCATAAAGTTTGGAATAATAGCGAAGTTAAATCTTGGTATAAGCAGAATTGTCTGGTCTATGTTCATAAGGATTTACTGCAGACTTTTAATGAATCTGAAAAATCTAAATTCCCATTAGATATAGTTCATAATGAGATTTTTATTTTAAATCCTGAAAAATTTAAATATTTGCCAATTATTAGAACGCTTCCAGAAAATTATAAATTATGGCGAGGACTTACGATTTTTTTATCTGTCTTAGTTATAGTTTTATTATTTTTATTGATAACTGTTTCCTGAGGATTAATAACTAATGAAAAAAAGTAAAAATGAATTAGAAGATCTATATCATCTATGGTTTGATACAAAAACATCCGAGCTATTAAAAGGATGGCCTGTAGAAGAAAGAGATGAAAAATACTATGTAAATGAATTTTATGAATATATTATATGCAATTTAAATTTACCTAAGCGTGGTAAAATATTAGTACTTGGTACACATAATTGTATTTCTTTTGATAAATTATGTAAACATTTTGGTTATGAAAGATGTATTGGTTTTGATTTGTTTAATCCCCAGAACCATCCCTCTGTAGTTATTAAAGATTGTGAATATTTAAATAAGAATGATGATTTTGAAATCGCATTTTGTCATAATGATATTGGCAGTTTTTGGAAAACACCTAAACTTAAGCTTCATTGTCAACAATGGGCTGCGAAGAACGTAATAAAGGGTGGGTATCTACTAGGGAATAACAATTATAATCGACCACGTATAGAACTTGAAAATATGATGGGGAATTATGGTTTTAATAATTACCAACTTACTGACCTTTCCAAACTTGGCATAGATAATGCAAATATAGATTATAATATTTTAAAAGGTTATATGCTATCAAAACGAATATAAAAACTAAAATATAGTATATGGCAGGAAGCAACAAAATTAAGCTTTCAATTGTTATCTCAGTATACTCTGAAACCTTTTCTTTAGTAGAAACAGTTGATAGACTTATAGCTAAAAATAGGGATTATATATACGAACTTATTTTAGTTGTTTCGCCAATGTCCTCCAAAAAATGTATAGATATCTGTAACTTATTAATGAAAAATAATAACTTAATAAAAATTCATATTCAAAAAAATAATCCAGGATTAGGATTTGCTTTAAGAGAAGGAATGACCCTAGCAGAAGGCACACATATTGCAATGATGTCATCAGATCTAGAGACTGAACCAGAGGCTATTGACAGAATGGTTAAGAAAATAGAAGAAACTAATTGTGATTTAGTTGTAGGAAATAGGTGGTTGAATGGAGGAGGTTTTCAAGATTATGATCATATAAAACTGATCTTAAATTATTTATTTCAAAGCATTTTTAAATTGATTTACAATACAAGTATTGGTGACATTACCTATGGATTTAAAATTATCTCAAAAAATTTAGAATCCAAGATTAACTGGGAAAGTTCATTACATGAAATCTGCATTGAAACAACTATTAAACCTTTAATAAATAATGCAAAAATTGAGCAAATACCAACAATTTGGATTGGTAGAAAAGAAGGTTATTCCAAAAACTCATTTATGAAAAATTTCAGATACTTATCTCTAGCTTTAAAAGTCAGGATTGGATTAGCCAAATGAAATATGCATTAGTAACAACTACAATTTTTATTCCAAAACTTTTAGAAAAATTTTGTGAGAATTTTAAAAATAATGGTTTTGAAAATGTTGAATTGATTGTAATTGGGGATAAAAAAACACCTTTTGAAGTGTCATCATATTGTCAGGAATTAGGAGAAAAATTTGATTATAAGGTAGGTTATTGGGGTGTGGATGCACAAAATAAATGGCTCAAAAACTATCCCGAATTAGATGATTATTTGCCTTGGAATTCAATAGAAAGACGAATAATTGGTTATATAATAGCGTATAAAAATGGAAATGATGTTATTATTTCAATCGATGATGATAATTTTGTTATTGATAGAAATTATTTAGAAACAATATCTTGTCTAGGTGAGAAAAAAGTTGTTGAAACCATAAAGTCGAGTTCTGGATGGTATAATATTTGTGAAGAATTAGAAACTGATGATAAAAGAATGTTTTATCCGAGGGGGTTTCCGTATTCTCAAAAATGGAAAAATGAACAATTAACTCTGAAAAAAGCTAATGGTAAGTTAGTTGTGCAGGCAGGCATGTGGCTTCTAGATCCAGATATTGATGCAGTTACAAGATTAGAGAAACCTATTAATGTTTTGAGTGTGTCTAGGAAAATCATGGATGGGGTATATCTAGGTCAGGATACATACTGCCCATTTAATACTCAAAACACAGCATTACATAGGTCAGTCATACCAGCATGGTTTGTCTCACCCTCATTGGATAGATTTAGTGATATTTGGGGTTCATATGTGTTAACAAAGATTTCACATCATTTGGAAGATTTAATATGTTTTGGAAGACCCTTAGTAAGACAAGATAGGAATGAGCATAATTTATTTAAAGATCTTAATAGCGAAGTCTTCGGCATGCGAAACACAGACTACTTTATGAAATTATTAATCAATATCAAATTAACAAGAAATTCTTATATAGGATGTTTCAAGGAAATAATTGATGGCTTAACAAGTAGTTATTCAAAGAATAAATTTATTTTTGAGGGTGATTGTAAGATTTTTGATGATTATTTAAATGGTATGAAAATTTGGTATAATATTTTTAAGGATAATTAAAATTAATTTATGAAGAAAGCATTAATTACGGGTATATCTGGTCAGGATGGTTCGTATTTAGCAGAATTTTTGTTAAGCAAGTCATATACTGTTTATGGTATTATTCGTCGCTCGTCAATGTTTAATAGGCAACGTTTAGAACATATTTTTTCATATGAAAAATCAAATGAAAAAAAGTTATTTCTAAGATATGGAGATATGACCGATGCCTCAAATATTGTAAGAATTATTAAAGAAACTGAGCCTGACGAAATTTATCATTTAGCAGCGCAATCACATGTTAAAATATCATTTGAAACACCAGAGTATACAGCTGATGCTGATGGAATAGGTACGCTTAGATTATTGGAAGCTGTTAGAATACTAAACCTAGAAAGAAAAATTAAAATTTACAATGCAACCACTAGTGAACTATTTGGAAAAGTATTAGAAACTCCACAAAATGAGTTAACACCATTCTATCCAAGAAGTCCGTATGGAATTGCAAAATTATATTCCTTTTGGATTTCGAAAAACTATAGAGAAGCTTATGATATGTATTGTTGTAACGGAATATTATTCAATCATGAATCTCCTAGGCGAGGAGAGAATTTTATTTCTAGAAAGATTACTTTGAGTATAGCGAAAATAATAAAGGGTGATCAGAAGAAAATATACCTTGGAAATTTAGAAGCTAAAAGAGATTGGGGTTATGCACCGGAATATGTTGAGTCTATGTGGAGGATATTGCAACAAAATAATCCAGATGATTATGTGATAGCTACTGGAGAAGCTCACACAGTAAGAGAATTTGTAGAATTAGCATTTAAAGAAGTTGATATCCAATTAGAATGGGTTGGTACTGGTATAAATGAAAAAGGATTAAATAGTATAACTAAAGATGTTCTAGTTGAAATATCTCCAAAATATTATAGACCAACTGAGGTAGAATTATTACTTGGTGATTCAAAAAAAGCGAAAAAAAAGATTGGTTGGTCCCCGAAAATTAAATTTGAACAACTTGTTTCAATTATGATTAATTCAGATCTTGAGAAAATAGGTTTAGAGCCAAAAATCAATCCTGAAGAAATATTAAAAAAGAAATTTTCAAAAATTTGGTGGCAACATAATGTATGAAAATCGATTTAACTAAACGGAAAATATTAGTTACAGGTGGAGCAGGATTTTTGGGTTCACATATTATTGAAAAATTATTAAGTATAGGGGTAAACCTTAATCAAATAGTGATACCTAGAAAAGATCAAGTAGATTTAAGAAATTTGACTAATTGTCTTGAAATTGTAAAAGATATAGATATTATATTTCACATTGCAGGCAATATTGGAGGAATTGGATATAATCAAAAATATCCAGGTTCAATTCTTTATGATAATCTCATAATGGGAATTCAATTACTAGAAGCTGCCAGAAAAAGTAATATTAAAAAATTTCTAACAATAGGAACGACCTGTTCTTATCCAAACGAAACATTTATTCCATTTAAAGAAGAAAATCTATGGGATGGATATCCATCAGATGTAACTGCGCCATACGGTCTTGCAAAAAAAATGTTGCTGGTTCAATCACAGGCATATCATAAGCAATATAATTTTAATGCAATTTATTTAATTCCAACCAATTTATATGGGCCCAAGGATAATTATTTTCAAGATAAATCTCACGTCATTCCAGCTCTTATAAAAAAAGTTGTAGATGCAAAAATAAATAATCACCCAAAAATAAATGTATGGGGAAGGGGAACCGCTACTCGAGAATTTTTATATGTCAAGGATGCAGCACGAGCAATAGTAACAGCAATGGAAAAATATAATAAACCTGAGCCTGTTAATTTGGGTACAGGAGAAGAAGTATCAATAAAAACATTGTTAAGTAAAATAGTAAACATTATTGGATTTAGTGGAAAGATTGAATGGGAAAAAGATAAACCTGAGGGTCAGCCTCGAAGATCTTTAAATATAGATAAGGCAAATAATGAATTTGGATTTAAAGCGACTACTTCGCTAGAAGTAGGCCTTAAAAAAACTATAGATTGGTATCTCAATAAATAGCAATAGTGGTGTACTAAATTTTATTTGATTATATATTACTTTAAATATCATATGAGAAAACTCATAGATCATTTAG
>CEQU01018615.1_pt1 | contig 12124 bp, 13 predicted proteins | sample 531031 | NCBI WGS metagenome assembly CEQU01 (sample SAMEA2621216, study PRJEB7988) | marine metagenome | isolation source: saline water (ENVO:00002010), including
CCGCCGCTCCGCGAGTAGCGTGATCACACCCCCCCCTCGCCCTCCTAACCAGCGCTTTGCTCATCTCGACGCCGTTCGACCCCTGGAGTCTCCGGAGCACCAGCCACGCCGCTTCTGCGCTAGCCGCGGTAGACACCGGCGGAATCCCCGACCCGCGAGCGAATACATGACCGCCACATTGCGGCACGGTCAGACCTGGTCGGAGGGCTAGGCCACACCTAGAACTAGCCCTCCGTACCCGCACATCCACACAGATCGCCATACTCAGACCCCGCGGGCCCCCGGAGTGCCAGCGAGTCCGTGCTCTGACGCTACCGCGGTAGACACCGGCCACTGCCCCACTCGCCCCCCTCGCCCCAGAACCACCTCTACACTGGCTCACCGCCTAGCACACATGGCGGCGCGGGGTTCTGCGCCTCCCAGACAGCCGCAGCCGCCTTCCAAGCAGTGCAGCCCGCGCAGCCATCGCAGTCTGTGGCAACATCAGTGGCCGGCCCGTCACAACCGAGCCCCATCTCGCTCAGTGCCACGTATTGTCTGTGGCTCCACTGAAGCCACCTCTCCCAATCCTCGTCTTGCACATCTGGCCGCCCGTTCAGGTATGTCTCTAGCAGTGCTATCTCTCGATCGTATCCAATGCGCTCCCTCCTAGCGCTGTCATCCCTGAGCTTGCTGCAGAACTGGCGTGTATGCCCGTAGTAGTGACAGTATTTACACGCCCTCGGTGCGATGTTTCCCCCCATAGGACCCCCGCGATGCCCTAGCACTCTAGTGATCTCGTCCATCAGGCACTTAGCCCTCTGCCACTGGTCTGCACGAGTAGCTGCTAACTGCCTACGTAGCTCCTCCACCTCAGCCCTGTTACAGTTGCGTGGACGATAGCCAGAGCTCCTGCCCATCACCACTCTTGCTTGGAAATAGGGTGGCTCCGTCTACACTGCGGGCTTCTCGCAGGCTTCGTCCTTTGAGGGGTCGGTTGTGATCGACGTGAGCTCGCTGAGCATGGTGCTCGACACCGTGCCTCCTGAGGGCGACACCTGCCCCGTCCTCGTCCTGACGCCGTGCCGCCTCGGCAACTTCTACTCCAAGCTCTACCCCGACACGCGTTCGCAGCTCACCGCTGTCAAGATCCAGTTCGGCTACGTGGACGGGCCTGACCTCGGCAAGGAGCCCGTCTACGAGTCGGTCGAGACCATCATGGGCAAGACGATGGACGTGCGCGTCCTCTCGGGCTCGATCTTCTCGATGCGGGCGCTCACGCACTGTGTCACCAAGAAGAAGACGGCCGCGGCCTCGCGCGCGATGCCCCCTCCGCCGCCTCGACCGGTCTCTCGCTCCTCGTCCATGTCCTCCATGCCCATGGCCGAGGAGATCCCCGACACGGACATGATGACGTTTTCGCGCCCCATCAAGCACAAGTTCGCCAACGCGGTCGTCCAGTACGGCCCGCAATACCCTGTCTTCTGCTCGCTTGACTACCACAAGACGAAGCACGGCGAGGAGATGAAGGTGCAGCAGATCGCCACCTTTGCAGTCGACCGGTGCGACGGCTACTACACGCCGTTGCAGCCCAAGGGCGTCGAGCAGCGCGACGACCACACGCGCTTCCTCAACATCAAGCTCTCCTGCGGCCAGCAGTCGTACTCGCTCATCTGGCGCGTCGGCGCGTACAACACGATGGCCGACATCAACCAAGTGCTGCGCGAGGTGTCACCCGAGTTGTCGGTCTTCGACATGAGCCCGGCCAAGTGCACGCAGTTCGAGGTCGCGCTGCTCGCGATGCGGCCAGAGGGCGAGCCGCAGCACGTGCCCAGCGCGTGGGGCGAGAACAGCAACTACCTGATCTACGACAACAACTTCTCGGTCAACCTCTCGATGCTCGACTCGCCGCAGTTCGTCTACCGGACGGAGGACACGGAGCTGTGCGTGCCGAGCTCGATGAAGCGGTCCAACGGCCCGCTTGCAACGGTGCAGCGCCCTCCGACCTGCGGCTGCCCTACGTTTTCCGTGGTCGACGGCGTGATCATCACGCACAAGTACCTGTCGTGCCTTCGGCTGATGCTCGAGTGCACATCTAGATGCTGCCACACGCCGAGTACACAGCGGGCGCCAGCTTAGACAGAGCAAGGACTAGATCTACTGCCCCCGCACACGCAAGCGAGAGGACTAGTGTAGCACAACACTCGCAACACAGCTCTCCACAGTAACTTACACAACGCGGTGGCTCATCTTCTGTCTCCATTAATCCTGCCTTGTGCACCGGAATATTAGGAACAACTTCCCCGTCTTCCTCGCCACGCTCGGCTCCGCGCTGGCGAACTTCTCGGGCCCGCAGCTCCGCTTCGGTGGCGCCCAGCGCGACGTGCAGGGCCGCTCCACTCTCTCTATCACCTACGTCGTCGGCCGGCACGGGAGCGGCAAAACGTTCTGCCTCGAGGCGATCAACAACCTCCTCGGCCGGCACGGGAGCGGGCTCACCTCCGGCGACTCGACGAGCAAGTCCATCCTCAAGGCGTCCACGGAGTCGACCTTCCCCTTCTCGCTCGACGACTCGACCAACAACGGGCTCGACAGCGAGAACATCCGGCTGCTGGCCAACTCGGCGACGCGCACTGCGCAGGCCGTGTCCGGCGCGGTGATCGGCCAGCCAATCGCCGTCCCAATCGTCACCTCCAACTTCATGCCTGAGCCCGACGAGGCCGCGGCCTCGCGCATTGTTTGCTTTGAGATGCGCGACAAGGAGACCGAGGAGTCGGCCGGGGCGCGGCGCGAGGTCAACGAGGCGTACGATAGCTTCTCTGAGTTCTCCAAGGAGTTCCCCGACCTGCCGGGCTGCACGCTTGCCAACTCCGCCGCGCTGACGTTGCTGGTGCCCTTCGCGTACAACGAGAACGACAAGTCCTTCATCAACATGTGCTCGGAGGCGCTCTGCGTGCTCACCAACTACCCGATCAGCGCTTGCCACGACCGCACCGTCCGGAACCACGCTACCTGCCTCCGCGTGCTCGAAGTGTGCGCTCTGATGCAGATCCCGGAGTCGGTGGTCGTGGACGTCATCGCCGTCGTCGCCAAGTCGCTGCAGAACGCGCTGCCCAAGGCCGACTCCTCTCCGCTGACCGCTCTCATCCAAGGCGTGCGGCTCTCCGAGGAGACCAACAAGCCCTTCTTTGGCAAGCCCTTCATCGACTTCCACAACCGCGTCGAGTACGACTTCTGCGGCACCAAGATGATCGCCCTCGCGTACCAGTCGCTACTCTCCAAGCGCGGTCCGCTCTCGCACGTCGACGTCAAGCTTAACCAGGGCGCGGTCCTTGAGGAAGCCAAGAAGCAGGGCTACAAGGTGGTGCCGCACAAGTTCGCCATCCTACAAGTCTTGACGGAGAGGATGCAAATCGACGCCTCCGAGCCCGAGCTGATGCCACGGCGCCGCACGTTTGACGAGCTGACGTCCGACATGCTCATTAAGCAGCTCGCTATCTGCATGCCGATGAAGGACTACGAGAAGGCCTACAACTACCAGTCCGAGCAGAAGACCTTCTCTGAGTGGCAAGACGCCGTCACCAAGAGCCCCTTCCTTAAGAAGCTCTATGAGACCGACATGATCAAAACGGCGCTGCCCTCCGTCATGGCGCCCTTCCTCGAGGAGCGGATGCTCTACGAGCTGGACAGCTACTCGCCCGAGTACGCAACCGGCTTCTGTGAGTACGACACGTCGGTGAGCGCGCTCTTCAACGCCGGCTCGAGTGGCGCCCCGATAGCCTGCCCGTACAAGTTTGTGAGCTCGGCCTCGGAGATGGAGCTCGAGCCCGACGAGACAAAGCTGTACGAGATGGGCTATATGCAGTCGATGCTCGTCAAGCCATCCGAGGTCGACGAGCAGTCCCCAGAGAAAGATGCGTCGGCGGACATGACCGAGGACCTTTCGGTCTCCGGCTCGAATCTGGCCGGGGATGTTGAGTCGTGCTTGGATGACTCCATCCTCTCCGACCTGCCACTTTCGACGTACGATGACGTGCACATGCGCTCAACGAAGCGCCACCGAGCCGTCGCGCCGAGCGACGACACGAGCGACGCCGAGAGCCCTGCCGACGCAAAGGTGAGCTGGTATTTCCTCTCACTTAGTTCCAAGTATAGTCTAGCTGCCACCAATTACCGCCCATCACACATCCCTCCCCACAATGAACCGACACTTACACCTTTTGCCCAATCAGGCTTAACTTTCTTTTGCCGCTTTAACGTTCGATTTCATACTTAGCTCGCGTGTACTGATAGGGCCGGCGCTGCTCGCTGGTCACCTCCGAGGCCGAGGACGGCGACGAGAGCGACTCGTCGGGCGACCTGCCGATCGGCGGCGTGCCGGACTTCGTGCCGGGCAAGTGCACCGCCACCAACATGTACGGTGACGTGTGCGGCGACCCATGCAACCCGGCCGAGCAGACCTGCAACGTCTGCCGCACCTTTGACGGCGCGCACCACCACATGTCTGAGGACCAGATCGCGGCCGCCGAGGCGCGCGGGTGGGACCCGCTCAAGGACAACTCGCCTTCCTCCTCGCCGGGCTCGCCGGACATGGAGGCGGCGATAGCCGACAACATCGAGCAAGAGCCGCCGTCGCCGCCCTACTCGGCGCCCGACGAGGAGCTGATCGTCCTCAACGACGAGATCGCCGTGACCGCGGCGCACTTCGAAGCGCTTGAGATCCGCCTTACCACCAAGAAGCGCGACCCGTCGCCGGAGATCGTCAAGTGGGTGCTTCCCCCCGACCGGTACCTCTTCCGCCCCATCAAGCCGGCGCCGCTCACGAAGCCCGTGGCACCGCTGCCGCCGCCGCCGCCCTCGCCGGTCAAGCAGGAGCCGATGCCCGAGCCATGCGCCTGGTGGTCGTGCGTCTTCTGAAGTCTGTGGATGTGTGAGCCTCTCTGTAGCGCCCCCCCACTAGTTGGGTCGGTGAGCCTCTCTGTAGCGCCCTGCCACTGAAATTTCTGGAATGAGGAGTAAATGTTATACCTGCCTTTTTCAAGTGCAACTTACGGTCGCCGTCCAAGGAACCGCCGTGACTGGACCTTGCCGGGTGCCAACCAACCCCTCTCAGAACAGAGGGGTGTCTGGTACTACGCACGCGCACTCTTCAATTTCTGATACTGTAAGTACATACTAAGGTACATGGTCAAACCTACCTTTAAGGCCAGCATCGACCTCACGTCCGATCCTTCATCGCCGCCTGCCTCTTCACCTGCCCCTAAACCTAGCCCGCCGCCCATTCAGCGCCAAACTGCTAAAGTGGTTAGTTTTGAAGAAGCCAAGCCCGCGCCCGTCAAATCTGAATGCCCCATCCTACCTCCTTCTGGTGTGAAGGTTGAAACGTGCTGCCCTGACTCAGCGCCCACCTGTGCACCAAGCTACAGCTACCCTAACGAGCCATACGACCCATCCTCGCTCTTTCAAGCTCTATTTGGCTCATTCCTTGCTGGAGCAGCTGTAGGCGGGTTGTTGGTTTATGCTTTTTCTAGTTCTGAGTATGTGGACATCGACATCGAATGAGGACCACCTTCCTTGTGGTGCTTCGCGGGGTGAAGAAGGCTGATATGGCTGCGACGGATCATGCATCGAAGGTTCTTGAGTGGATTTTCGGCGACGAGGAGAAGGTGGAGAAGCTGATGAGCTGCAAGGGTGAGATCGAGGCCATTAGCACCGAGTGTGAGCTGACATTTGAGTCGGAGGACCTTGTGGCCAAGTGCCTAATCGACATCGATGCGACGGCTAAGGCGCAGTTGTCTAAGGTAGGAATCAGCGACTACTTGGCCGAGCGCGACATTAGTCCGCCAGAGTGGAAGCTGGAAAAGCGTCTTGTTAAGTAAGTTAGGTAATTTATAATCTAACTAAAGGCAAATGGCCACGGAAGAAGCTCGTGCTCTGAACAGGAGGGGGACGAATTATAGTCCGAGTGGATATACGCATTTGTCGAGAGTATTTACACCACGTGGTTCGTTACGGCTTTCCACCTTGCTTGAAGTACTTAACCACGTAGGGTCGAGCCTTGAGGAGTACAGGCCAACGCACCCGCAAACCCTACATTTGGTCCAGCAAGGCCCAGGTCAAATATACAGAGTGGATGATGAGCGTGACAGAGATGGTAACCCTCTATGGCCTACCCATCCTCGTCGCCGACGTAATATTTTAATACGAGCGTGGCGGCTCATAAAATCGCTAATTATGCATGGCGCAGGGAGAAGGGAAAATTGGCGGGACCTTAGATGGGGAGGAGGCCTCATTCCTGTTGGCCTGGGCACGGCAAACTATCCTATTGGCACTTACTATCCTTACCAGCAAGGAGGGTATCAACATAACTACTATAACTAAATGAATTTCTTAAGAGACAATTACACATGATTGGTATTGGTGGCGGCGGCGATGGCGGCGGTGGATGGCCACCGGACGATTGGCATGCGAGGGCGTTACGACGCCAAGCATTGCGTAGAATACGAATGCATATACGGAAGATAATGAGGAGAATACGCAGGTTGCTGCAACGAGCAGCTCACATGTCGTCGCAAGAGTTCTGGAATAACATAGCATACATGGCGTCCTTTAGTTACGGGGATGAGGATGATTAAAAATTGCTACCATACTGCTCAATCCACACACCCTCAAAACAAACCCACTCAGAGTTGGGTGCAGAGGCGCGCCATTTTCGCTTACTAGGTGGCTTATACTTTCTTTCTGATTCTGGAGTATCATCCATGGCGAACCCAGTAACACTGTATTGTATGACTACTAAGAAGAAGTTTGATGTCGATCGCCCCGAGGTGGTTGTGCTCAAAAACGGCAGGTTCGCGTATAGGGCGATGTGTCCGACTAAAGGCAAGGACGGCAGGGACCTCTTCGCTTACAAGTTTTGCAGTGGTGAGGCACACAAAGCGTACTTGGAAAGTGTCACAAGTTCCGATGCGTCTACAAAATGCCCATCTCAGCCCGAATCGACCGAGCATACCGAGGAGTAAGGGGCATACAAGCTATTACACCCAAGACGGGGCAGCAGTGGAAGTACAAAGGAGGCTCGGTGCAGCGCGCGCCGAGCGTGAACATAGGTAACCGCTCCTATACAGACCATAAGCATCCAGGTGAAAAGCTGCCACGTCGCTACCAAGAGTCCAACTTCTTTTTGACTATTAACACGAACAAGGCACCCGAAGGCGAAGTTGAGACATCAAGCGCAGTGCAACACTGTAAGCAGATGCTGAATCATCTCTCTAACACACGCACGTTGAGCAAAATCCTGCGATTTGGCCCAAGGGACGAGCACTACGCTAGAGACCGCTTTGAGGATGTGATCGCTGACGTTGACTGGCAATCTAACGTAGAGATAGGCGACCAGCAAGGGCGCGTACACGCCCATGTATGGGTAACTATCAAACACTATTCACAGATACAGATAGACATCCCAATGCTGACAGAGGAGGCTAGAGTTAGTTTTAACGCAGGCCTTCCACTAGGAAGTAAGTTACGGGTGACGAACCCATACGTCAACGTCAAGCTACTGCCACAGAGCGACTTTGCTAACATCATGCGCGGTTACATGCAGAAGGCAATAATCCAATAATCTAACGAGTAAACTAATTTATGGAATCTCCGCCACGACAGCGGCCGATGCCCAGGCACTCACGGTGGCCACTAATCACACCCGATCAGTACCGCCGAATCAGGGAGGATCTTCGAGACCAAGGCGATGCAGTAGCAAGACTTAGGCAATACATCAGAATGGGAGAGCAAGGCGGTGGCGCACACACATTTGACATCAGTGGAGTACATTTGACCCAGGGTGTTCTTAATGTGTATAGATCCATACTGCGACGACTAGAGCACACACGTAGGCAACTAAGAAGGTTTCTTAACTATTATAAAGCAGCGTTTATGGACTACACACTGCCGGCGTACCGTCGGCCTCTGTTGCATCGACAGTGGGGAGAGTGGTCCACCCTGTTACTGACAGCTACTCCACAAAAGCGCGATCGTTCACCAGATCACAAGCCAAGAGCGCGGTTTCCGAGGGGCGCGGAGGGGCTTAATTAGTTTAATCTAATTAATCTCTTATCATGAAGCGCAGCTCTCAACATGTCCCTCGCTTCCCAGTAGTACGCCCCCGCCTGTCGACATATCGCCACCGTAAGCGCAAGACCTATGACAACCGTGACATCGCACACACGTATGTAAACAAACAGGCTATGACCTTCAGCGACACTCCACTTGTGTGGGATAGGAGCGACACTATATGGTACACTATATGGGAAACGCTAAGGGATGCGGGTTGGCGCCTTTACCAGTCAGCCACAGGTACAGGGCGACGCCAGTTTATTGGCTATGCGCATGGTGTGGATAATACCCTCGAGCTCATGGCCGTTTAATAGTTGCTCTTAGGCGCAAAGAGCGACGCGTGGTTGAAGAGCGTCTCATACGAGCCCTTGACTGGCAACTCCTCCGCTGCCCTCCGCCGTGCGTCATACTTGCGCTGCGACGTCGATTTGTTTCTGCCCGTCTGTGTTTGCCAAGCGACTGCCGATTGCCGATAAGCTTGCTTTTGTGCTTCTTCTAGGCGCGTCCACTCACGGTTGTTGCTCAGGCACGTTAAGTACTTCTGCGTGCAGGGGTTGTCTTTTAGCCACTTAATGTAGCGGTTGTTGGAAGTCGTTCTAGGACTGGGAGGGGGTGTCTCCGGGTCATCCTCTACACAGTCAGCCCAGCGAGAGGACATAGCCTTTAGTATACTTCTTAGAATAAACAACTAGCAGCGCGACTCAACGGTCGGCCGCGTGAAGCCCCGCAGCTCGGCAACGACAGCAAGCTCCTTGCCAGTCGCTGGGGGCATCACCGCGCCCTTCGCAAGCGTGCCCGGCTGCTCTGCGTCCTTGGAGACGCTTGCCTCGAACTCCGTGAGCGAGTTCTGCAACTCACCCTGCAGCTCATTCCACTCATCGCTGCAGATCCCGGCACTGGGCGCGACGGGCTTTGCGGCGCGCTTCTTCTTCTCAAACACGTCGTCGTACATCTGTCCCGTGAAGTTGACCAAGCGCATCTCGTTGAAGAGGTTTGGCTCGCGCGTCTTGGCAACGATGAGCAGGTCTCCGCATATGTCGCGCTTCATAATTTTGGACGCGGCGGCGTTGTGCGGCAGGCCGTTGGGCTGCATGTGGTAGAAGAAGACCACGTCGCGCTGCTTGAGCTTTGGCCGCTTCTGTATCTCCTTGGTGAGAAAGGCGTGCGGGTGCCCCTCGGAGCGGGGAAGCATGTAGGGCGTCGTGAGGTAGTTCTCCATCGGGTAGTGCATCCTCTCGACGCCGTGGTTGTTGTACATCTCGCGCGCCGTCGCCGTGTCCTCCTTCTCAGGCGAGAGAATCACCTCGTACACGCCCTTCGGGCTGACCTTCACGCCGGTGATGGGGTGGAGGGCGACGCTCTTGCACGCAAAGGCGTGCATGCTCAGGTCGCCGCCAAAGTGGTCGAGGTTCGCATAGTGAAGCTCCTCAGATGGCGGAATCGCCACCCCGCCCGTCATTTCGAGCACGTGCTGGTTGACCTCGTACGCTTGCTCGGCGGTCATGGCGCCTTGCTTGACCAACTCACGCGCATGCGCGACAACCGACTCGAAGTTGCAGTACGAGCCCTTCTTGGTCATCTTGCCATTCTTGAAGACAGGCATGTATGCGTTCGGCGAGCCCATCGCATAGCCCGTCCAGTCGCAGCTGTAGTAGCACTTGTTGTGCAACTTGCGCTTGCCCATCGTGTGGAGTCGTGTGTGTCGCTCTGTAAGTGGAACTTTCCGTGACATTTCAAAATTAAATTTTAGTCAATGAGGTCGTACAAACGCTGCACAGTATAGTTTTCGTTGAGTGGCCCGTTGCCATTCCGCCGAGAAATTGGCTGGCTTCCATCGTGTCGCCAGCGGGACGGGTCGTACGCTAGATCCGGATTAACGCCCCCAGCAACACTGGCTTCCTTAGACTTACCCACGTTGCCACCACCCTGCAAAGTGTGCATAAACGCCACTGCACCGGCAACCATAATAAGCTGGCCGAGTGTGTCACTCATGTGTAACTTAATCGTGGGAAAATTGATGTACGATTATGGAGTGAAGAGCCTTGCTCCACGAGTGCGGTCTGCCTCGCGCATCTCGGCCTCGATATCACCAACAGACTTCTCGGCCAGCTTGTCCGACCGCAGCAGCTGTGTGATCGATGGCAGTTTCCCAAAGTGCCTAGGGTCCCGTACGTAGCCACGCCACGAGCGGCAGCCAAGGCCGCGTGGATCGGAGTACAACATAGAGTTGTTAATATCACTAACTGCAGGCGTATATGTGGACGGGAAGCTGTTCCTCGACGTTTGCTCCCAATTCTGCAACTCCCTGACTCGCTCTGCGTCGTAAAAGCGGCCGCGATCGGCGCTTTTCATATGTCCGTCGTGGCTATCGTGTATCCACTGCTTGTTTAGGGGCGGGTCGACGACCGTCGTAACACCACCCCAATCAACCCACTGGTCCTGGTTTACTTTACCAGTCGGTGTCTCAGCAGTGTGCATATACTGCCTATACTCATCTGCTTCAAGCTGAATTGAGCCCATGATCTTACATCTGTTTCTCTAGAAAGTCTTTTTCGAGCACTTCCATTGGCGTGGCATCTGCCTCTTCGGGCTTTGGTGTCGGTTGCTCTAAGTGGCGCTGAAACCCCTGCTCATAGATCGTGCCAGTGTTGGCGGCCGGACCACCTAGTACAGCCGGCCGATCTGATGGGGTTTGCATATGTTTCTTTATTGACGTTGTGCCGTACATAAGCACATAAATAGCCGCTAGACCTATGACAGCAATCGTTAGCATACTTTGTGTCAGTTGCTCAGAATAATCTAAAGTGAGAGATAAGCCTTCCATGCCCAACTGGTTCGAAAGATTTCATCACCACAGTAAACCTAAACCACCAGTGTTTCATATGGAGAAGCTAGGAAGGGACAGTGGAATCAACCCATATCCCCCTACATTTGGTGAAGGGATAAAAGAAGCGTTTGGCTTCGGGCATATCGACGAAAGGCTGATTGGCGAGCGCAAGGAGCAGATTCAAGACGCCTTTTCCGACGCCACACTGCAGTTAGAGTGGGAGGAATACAAGAAGGACAGAAGTAAAGATGGATATTATACCTATAACTGGGAACAAGGTGGGTATCACTCCCAAGCTACATGTTCAGATCCGCCGCAAGTAGATGAATTAGGCAACAGCTTGTGTTTTGAGACGTCTGAAGACTGGCCAGATGATGTGAAGGCAGCCTCAGCCGAGATGAATACACTCAGAAACGCAAGATTTGAAGACTTTCGCAAAGACTATAACGCTGTTCGACGCAATTACGAACGCTTCAAAGATTTCCATGGTGCTGTGACCAGTCCGCATGCTGGTGAAGGCAACGTAAAGCCACGGTGTGCGTATGATGGTGGCACTTGCCCGGAGTGGGGCAAATCGTTCCAGTTACACTTTGAGGGCACTCTTCCAGACGACCCGCGCGACCTTAAGGGTGAGGCGCTTGACCGCTTTAACCGATTCATGTTCCAGCAGGCACAAGAAGAGACCCTTGACGCGGCACTAAAACCCATAGGTTTTATCCCCTTTGTGGGACCTGGGATGCAGATGTTGCATGGTGTTTATGAGAATTGGGAAGCTGAGGATTGCGACCTTATTGATGACGAAACAAAGCGAAAGGCGTGCAAGGATGAGCTGCACGCTAAAGCCGATACCGATATCAAGATGGGTGGGGCAATGATGGCTCTTGACACCGTTGTAGAGGCAGGGCTTGGACCGGTCGTTGACGTAGTTGGTAAGACTATAGTCAGACCTGTCTTTGAGGTCGCTGTAACACCTGCCTTTCAAGCAGGTAAAAACTTACTTGCACCTCCACTTAAAGCCGCTGTTGAAAAATTGCCTACGGCTCTAAAACAATTGCCCAAGTTGGGGGGTAACAGCACGCGGGCGGGGTATACTATGATGACTCACGAGACAATAGTTGAGTTGGCGGAGCAGGAGGCAAAGACTTTTGTTGAGCGCAACATTGCGGACGAAGCTGTTGCAGGTGGTGTTAAAGGAGGTGCCAGGGC
>CEQU01099897.1_pt1 | contig 12116 bp, 26 predicted proteins | sample 531031 | NCBI WGS metagenome assembly CEQU01 (sample SAMEA2621216, study PRJEB7988) | marine metagenome | isolation source: saline water (ENVO:00002010), including
CCGGACTGTAGCCGTGTAGCCGTAGATCGGAGTGAAGGTAAGCAGCATCTTCGCGTTCCGGGTAGCCAGTCGGAATCGCAACGTGTTAATCAATTCCGGGCCAAGCAAATACTCGTCCAGCCACACTCCCCAATTCGGCGCATCATTTTCTTCAAAGCTGCCAAGCTCCGCGCCCTCCAGGATGGATTGATCCTGTTGAAACTGACTGTAGTGCTTGAAGACAAGCTGGCTCTCGTTGGGGAAGATGATTGAGGAGCCTGAGAAGCCGGTCTGTCGCTTGTAGGAAACGTAATGCCCTTTGGATCGACTCGTTTTCCGTAGCTCCGGAGGGAGCCAGTCGTAAACCGCCGCCTGAACCTGGCGAACAGACACCTCCGCGTTCTGAGCAAACACAAAGATGGTGCTGCTAGGGTTAGAGGTCGCCGCCCGGATAACACTCTGCGCCCCGTAGATAGTTTTTCCGCTCCGGTTACCGCCCAGAACAATCAACTCGTTAGTCGCGTCCTCCCCGGTTACCAAGGCGTCCGCTTTTTCCCAATGCGGCATCTTAAATCCACAATTCAGAGGGTCGTCCGCTGCATTACGAATTGCGGCATGAAAGCTTGTGTGCAGATCCAGCACCTGCTCCGGCTCCATCATCGCCAGCTCCTCCGGAGTCGGCGGCTTTAGCACGGGATGTTCCTGCCAAGTCAGCATCTCGGCCCGTAAAGCATTACAAACCCGGCGCCGTTCTCCTGCAGCCCGGTGATGTTGATCGCTACATATTCGTAAGCATCGTCTCTGCTCATGTCGTCAGTCCACTGACTGGCAACAATGTCCACGATCTTGTTGTAGCTGTAGACTAAAATACCGGGGTCAGTGTAGCCAACAACTGCCTCGTCAAATCCCCTGATAACCACTGCCTCTTTTGAAAGCAGCTCTTTTGGAATCCCCGCAACTACGCAGTCGTCAATTATTTCAGTCGCTTCTTGAGTCATCTTCAATTTCTTCCGCAACTTTATCCATCTTGCTCTTCCGGGGCCGGCGCTTACTGCCGCGCTGCGCGTGAAGATCCATCTGCTCCCGGTAAGTGACCTTCCTTTCTCCACGCGACTCCAGAAACCTGTCGCACGCCGCCTTAATCTCCTGGGTGTTAATCCTGCCGTATATGTTCATTTCTTAATTCCCCACTGCTCTGCAAACGCCTTCGCCATCCCCGAAAAAGTCCTAGAACGGTTTTTTCCTCTGTCTTTACTCGGAGGCATCCGGTGGATTTTTGCCTCGCGCCCAGGAACAACGTCAGTCGGCGTCAAAAGAGGTAGCCCTTTAAGCCACAAGCATGTTGCTTTCGTCTCCCCGTGGCCAAATTGCCAAGGGTGAACAATCTGATCAGGCTTTCGCCACAACGTGCTGATAATGCTGACCGGGTTTTCCAAAGCAATTCGGGGAATGTCGGCCTTGGCCAACATCATAAAAAATGACACGCCCGATTGCTGCCGCCCGTCTTGGATCTTTTCTTTGAAATGCCGAGCCCCGCTAACGCTCTGATGGGTGCAGGGAGGATGCGCCACCATCAGATCCCAAGGGTAATCAATTACATCCCTAACGTCGCCTTGATAGTGAGCCCCGCTGCCTTCGCCCGGAAGCAGGTCGCATGACATCGCATCGTGTCCACAAGCAGAAAACGCATCCCTGACAACACCGCTAAATTCACATGCAACCAAAACTTTCATGCGGTCGGGATTCTGAAAAATTTCACCCGCTCAACCGGGCAAAAATAAAACTGCTGGCGAACATCCTCACGCCGGCTGTCCGATCTCTCCTCAACAAACCAATGCTGGCGCGTCGTATCAAAAACCGTCGCCGCATGCGTTCCTGAGCAAGAGAGAATTATGTGGCACCACGGCTTCGGCTTTGCGCGGTCCCAGCTATGCCTGGCGCAAACGATAAACTTTTCCCCATACGGCCAGTCAGCGGCAGATGTGAAGTCTACGCTTAACTGCTTCACCTCAACTCGCCGCTCAATAAACAAGTCGCCGTCGTCGGCATGATCTTCCCACTCGGCGTAACAGGACGCCTTGGTCGTCACCGGGATCTTCACCGCGTGGCCTTTGTCATTAAGCATGCGTGCAACTTTCCAGACCGCATCGTGACTCTCGTCCAAGCTCTGGATGATTCCTGCAAAATCTCTTTCTGCTGCCGCGCTCTCCATAATTAAATCCCGGCCCAGGTTGGGGAATGAGGATTTTTCCTTGGCGAAATCAATCGCCAGGGAACCTTCTCATGCTTGCTGCAAACCAACCTGAACCGGGAAAATTAATCGGCGCCCCGGAGGGAGAAGCCAGAACCCTCCGGGACGCCTACACCATGCACCATCGTCAGACATCGATAACCTTCTCCTCTGCCGCCTTAGCGACACTCGCCTTCGCGTCATCAATAGCCTGTCGCGCATCTTCCAGTGTGATCTTCACCTCGTGATTAACAACGGCGCCTTCTCCATGAATGGATCGCTGCTTGTCCGTCGTTATCCCATAACCGAGGGAAAGATCTTTCACCGAAACCTTATCTAAACTCTCTTCGTCATCTAATATCCGATCCAGCTTCTTCTCCAATGCGTCAGCCGCCTTTAACTGCAGCTTCGTCGCCTTTAAGCTGCGATGCGTCCGCGTTGATTGAACAATCTCCGCATGACGACGCTTCAATGCCCGGATAGCATCAAAACTGGTGTTCATCTCCCGGCAGATAGTGCGCTCCGGGATCGCCCGGCAGATCATCGCCAATATCGCACACGCTCGCTCCGGGCTCTTAACCTCAGTGCAGGTGATCCCCTGCTTCTTGCTCGCCTTGCGAACAAATTCTACCGAGTCAAGGATGGCCTTAGCCAGCTTGTCGTCGTCTTCCGGTGTCCCCGGCGCCAACAACTCAGTACTCATCACCAATCAATTCTTTGGCGACTTTCGCGCCGTGAAAACAATTTTCTGTCAGAATAATTCACTTGCCAAAATCAACCTCTCGCCAGTTAGCAGTCACTCGCGCAACTCCCCAACGCAACCCAATCCGGCCCGAGCTTGTCACCAACACCGCATGGTCACTCAACCGCTGCCCCCACCAGCCAGATCGCTCGTTAATCGTCAGCCATTCGCCCTCTTCAATAACTTCCGTCGTGTAGACCACCTTGGATCCTGCAGCCAACCAGGAGATCTCAAAAACAGGACTGCCCCAGGTGTTCTGAGCCAGGCCAACGTCAACGTCAGGAGCAGGTGGAGCAAACGTTCGCTCCGGAATAATCACCTTGCTCCGGCGAAGCTGTCGAGGAGGACGCAATACAATGCGACCGCCAGAACCCACCGTCTGGATAATCACCGCCGAGCCCAACTCCACATGCCCAAAGTCAGCAGAGTTTCCGCCCACCTTCCGCCAGCCATAATCCGTCAAATAGTAGCGGCCATACTCGCCGTCACGGTAGATCCAAACAAAGTCGCCAGCCCCAAAACCTGGGCTCTCAGCCAAACCAGAACCCAACAAACTCACCGGAGCCGGGAAGCCCCGGTTCAGCACGTTAAAGCCAGGAGAAACGTCATGGGCAATCGAGCCCCTCCTCACAAAACCGCCAAAAAATAATAACCAGTCGCTCTCACGGCTGCTCTGAATAAAAAACCCGCTCCCCGCCGGTAAACGATACCGAGACTGATCCTCGTCCCCGTAACCATACCCGCGCCAGCCACCGTCATAATAAAAACGCCTCCAGCGTAGGCCGTCCTTAACCCAGACCACATCCTCAACCAACAAACCAGCCTCGTTGCTGTCTCCAAGCAGCCGGCCCAGCGTCCGATCCAATACTCCGCCAGGTCGCTCAGTCACGTTCGCCGCCACCGCCGTCGCCGTGCCTCCTTCAATCAACTCCGTGTGGAACCCAAATAACGGAGCCTCACCCGCCCTCGCTACAAACAAGAACAGAAACAACACGCCCAGCAGTAAGACATATCTCAAAATTCGCCCCCATACCCTACCGCAACATGTCCGTCAGACCCTTCGTCGCACAATACCCTATGGCTAATACCAAACTCTTTATCACCCTGGCAGCTCAAGCAGCCGCTATCGTCTGGTGGGCGTCAAACCTCTCCTCCCAAGTGCAACATAATGACTTCCAAATCCAGATGATGGCCAAGGATGTTGAAAAGCACGCAGTGTTCGTCAGGGACTGGCCAGTCGGAAAACTAGGCGCTCTCCCAGATGATGTCCGCCAAAACCTCCACATCCAAGGCATCCAAAAAGAGGTTGAGAAGCTTACAGAGAAAATAGATACCCTCAAAGCCGCCAACGCTGAGTAAGATCGACATGTCCGCAGAACGTGTCGATCCAAGCGACATATTTAGACTCGTCTCTCAGGTAGCCAACCCCATCCCCGGCGACGACGAATATCACTCGCCGCCGAAATGCTAACGCCATACTTCTCAGCCAATCGAGACAACTCCCCGCGCCGACTCGCAGATCGGATCTCGTAAACCTGCTCCTCCGTCAGCTTCGCCATCCCATTCCCAGAGCCTCGGTTAGCCTTAGTCGCTCGCCCCTTCTCCACCATGTCCCGCATGTTGTCAGACGGCGTCCCCAAAAATAAATGGTCAGGACGAACACATCGCCGGTTGTCGCAGCGATGACACACACACGCCCCAGGAGGAACCTCCCCGTGCGCCAGCATCCAGGAAACCCGGTGAGCGCCCACCACCTTCCCCTCGTAGTAAAATGGAGCGTAGCCAGATCCACGCTCACCAGATAATCCCACAAACTCCCAGCAGCCGTCAGACGCCGGATCCTTCTTAACCTTCGCCCAGAACCTCTCCACCCTCCCACCTCAACCGACGCTGTCCAAACCCAGCTTACCCCAGTCACTCGCGCTGATGACCGGGGAAACGATAAAACTAGGGGTAGAGGCGTAAAAGTCGCCAGCAACTACCGGACAGACTGTCCACGTAATAGGAATCTTTTACTCGCTGCAACGCACTCGCTGCGTATGGTGGAGAAATGGAACAAGCGGTTGAGGAGAACAAACTGGTCGATGCACGGAGATGCATTGACGCGATCTTTCACAAAGGCTCAGGCCCCGGCCTACGCACTTGGCTCACCTGGAAAGCAAAGGGCGTCATCCCCTTCGTCAAAGTCGGGCGCCGGGTATTCTACAACGTCGAGGAGTGCAAAAAGGCCATAAACAAGTTCAGCCGCCAAAACACGCCGGCTCCCCTTAAAGGCGACCAAGCGTAAGCCTGAGCCAGCTTGAAGCATTTGCTTGAGCGTCTGCTTGAGCGTTTGCTTAAACACGGCCCGGTTGCAGGATTTTTTCAGAGGGTGGGGGACCGGTTTTTCGGTGGGGTGCCGAGCCTGGCTTACCCCCCTCCCCCCCTATAACTTCACACAACAGCGGTAATACGGATTCCAAGTCAGAACACGCTAGTGCTTAGGAACTTAGGGCCATATGGGGCAAAAGCTTGCCTCGTAACTCCCTAAGTATCAATGCTTCAATAACGCAAACTAGTCGCATTCAGTGTAATGGAGCGGGAACCAGGGCCTGAAACACAAGATGTAGTGTCCGGGAGCCTGTAGTTACAATGTTGTTGCATAATCTTTCGCACAGACCGCAACCGGTCCAAATCTCCCCTTCTCGCCCTGCTTGGCGATCTGAGACCCGGTGACATTCCCCTACTCTCCGGGGCTCTCCTGAGAGGATCTGGAGGCTTTCTGACACTGTTTGCGACAATACCTTTGTGACTCGGTATGCCAAGCGGACGGACGAGAATCACAAGGCTGTAGTGGATGAGCTACGAGCGGCCTTGCCGGAGGCTACTGTGTTTGACGCTAGCGGTGCTGGTCGAGGCTTCCCGGACCTAGTGGTGGGCTGGCGTGGGCGCAACTACCTATTTGAGATCAAGAATGGTAGCCAGGTTCCGAGCCGTAGGAGGCTGACAGCGGCTCAGGTGGGGATGCACGGCAACTGGCAGGGGCAGGTGGCTATCGTTCACAGCGCGGCTGAGATCTTGGCTGCAATGGCTCGGGATCAGGCTGGAGAGAAGGAGTGACTATGGAGAAGACAGAGAACCTGGTAAATGTGGGCCGCTACATGGCGGCGATACGGCGCCGAGCCCGGCTGGTGGTATTATCTGAGCAGCTACGGGAGCTGCAGGATGAGCTGGCCAAGACTGGTGGCCTTGAGGAGGAGGTGGAGCGGGTCCGGGGGATGCGGGAGCTAGTGAGGGATCTATGACCGGGTTGGAGGTGATGGGCGTGCTGTCCTTGACGCTATTGATCCTTCTGATCTGGCTGGACTTCTCTTTCCGCTAGAATGGGATCTCGTCCAGCTCTTCTTTGTTGGCCGTCTGGGTATCGGTGCTGCTGGGCGACTCCCGGAGTATCTGGTTAAGGTGTTGGTCTGCCTGACTCTGGTCATAATCTTTCGTGAGCTTCCAGGCGATGAGGTCGTTGAAGTATTTACCGTTATATTCTCGGCCTTTGATATTGAAGTAGGCGGTGACTAGATCTTCAGTCTGCATCCCGTTGGTGAGGCTGGTCTGGTCTTTGAGCAGGGACAGGCTGATGAGCTGTGGGTATTTGTCGTCATGGGTTTCTATGACGATCTCTCTCTTGGTGAATCCTGATGGGAAGGTTTGGATGTCTCCGATAACTTTAAGCGTTCCACCGATCTTGAATGAACTCATGGGTTATAACGGTAGCGCCTGGGTTTTGGATGTGGGGGACACGATGATATTAGCGCGAGGTCTCAAGTGTATTGAACAAGACTGAAGTGTTCTGTTAGGTAGTGAACGGTCTATGACTTAGCCTTGCCTAAGATTTGCTTGGTTGTTCAGTCTGGACAGAGTTGTTACCCTTGTTCGGAGAGACAGGAACAGCGGTGGATTGGTTGTTAGAGCGGTTGATAGCAAGCGGAGCGGGAAGGCTGATCGGCTTACCGTTCGTCCTGCGTCCTCACTAGCAGCGCATCACTGCGTGCTGCTCGCTGGTGGTAAGAGTGGATGAATTAATTATGACTACATGGATTGTTGATTGGGGTCCGGAGTGTAACGGGTCGCGGTATGCGCTGTTGCAAGCGGAGAGTTACAAGGAGGCTGGTCTGTTGGTGGACCAAGTGGGGTACACAAAGGGTCTCACGGTTGTACCGTTAATACTGAGCGACGAGGATGACACGCCCTACCTGGAGATAGCAGCGCCGGCGGAGGTGTATAGCGGGAGGACGTTAGCGGAGACGGTGGCTTACTCGGTAGAGGCGTCGGAGGAGATCTGACGGACAGCCCGTGATTAGATGTCCGGGATGAAAAGACTGATCGTTTGGGGATCGCTGGTGGTGGCTACCGGCTTGATCCTGGCAATGACAAGCTGCGCTGGCCTGAAGGTGAGCGTGGAGACAGAACTTGATGCGAATACTGGTGGGCTTCTCAACCTCCTGCAGTGATGGCGAAGAAACCTCTCAAGAGTAAGACCATCTGGCTTGGCCTGGTCACCTCAGTGGTCTCGGTCGTGGCGGCTAAGTTCCCGGAGCTGTCGGCCTTCATTGACGACAACTGGAACGTGATAGGAGCGATCCTTGGAGGACTGATAATTGTCCTGCGAGGGTTAACCGGGAAGCCTCTCTCGTTGAGCGGGAGCTAGGGCTGTTCCTGCACTGCCTCGGGCACGCTCTCCTCCGGGAGATCGTCCATCGACATCATCAGGTCGCAGAGGGCTTCCTCAACGCTGTCCCAGGATTCAAACCCGGTTACCTGTAAGTCCGCGACCGGCTCGCCGTCATCGTGAAGATCGATCACAATGCGCTGGCCTCCGCTCGGAAGTAGCTGTGATGACCTTAAATGCATGTCTACCAGTTGAGATTAAAGGACAGAAAAATGCAAGGGGTCTCTGGGGGTGTTTTCATACTAATCAAATCAAGCTAAAGCCCTAAGCGATAGTGCCATCGACCTGATCGATGTTCACAAAGCCTCACCAGACTTTAATAGTCGGCCCGTATCCCTAAAGAGACAGCGGTTGTTAGTATAACTCGGGTATGGATCCCTCGCTGATATCACTCCTGGAACACGGTGGCTTGATCGCAGCTCTATGCCTGGCTGTCGCGTATTTGAACAAGCGGAATGACGTACTGACCGCAAAGGTAGAAATGAATTACAACGCCCAGCTCACCGATGTCCGTAGGCGCCTAGTCGAGTGCGAGCGAGACCGGGAGAAGCTGCATGACAAGATCGCCGCCATCCTGAACGATGAGTGAACTGAAAGAAGAATACGAGGCCTACCTTGGCGCTCTCCAGCTCCGGCATTTCTCGCCACGTGAGGTGACGAACTACGCCAACGCGAGCCGGAACGGAGTAAAGAACAGCCTTCCGGGGAGAGATCTCTGGGACAATCTTCCTCCGGTCCTCTGGGTGTTGGATCAGCTCCGAGAGAGTATTGACCTGCCGATCAGGCTAACCTCGATATACCGGAGCCCTCAATACAACGCTAAGGGAGTAAATGGAGCGCCCAACAGTTTTCATAAAAAGAACTGCGCCATCGACTTTCAGGTTGATGGCATGAGCCCAAGCCAAGTGTTTAACCGGCTGAACAAGATGCGACACGCTGGCTGCTTTACGGGTGGCCTCGGAGCCTACTCAACCTTTTGTCACATCGACGCCGGGGTCCGGGGGCGGAATGCGACTTGGTAATGTAGACTGATCACATGGCATTAGGAATCTCAGCAGGGCTGGCGACCGATCCACGAAAGCAAGGCGCGGCCTGGGCGAACGGATACAGCATAGAGACAGACGGCTCTACTCAGTATGTAAAGCTGGCCACCACTACGGACATCAACTTTCTCCACAACGGAGGAACGCTGGCCTATTGGGTAAAGTTTGATTCAGCAAGCTCCCTTCATGGAATAGGCGTCAGCACTTCAGGCAAGCAGTTTTATATGGGCATTTATACCCTTAGTTACACTTACTCTGGGTATCAAGCGGGAGCGTCCTACGGAAGCATCGGCGGGGGAGGACTCTCAACAGGAACGTGGTATCACCTTGCGTTAGTTGGAACCTCTGGCGGCAACCTAAAAACATATGTCAACGCATCAGAAGTGTCGTCTAACAGCTACACTCCAGGCGCATCAAAGAATCCTCCGTCGAGCTTCTTTCTCGGGGGGACCAACGGCCACGCCAGTGACGGGGTAACGCTTCAGAACACGATAGATGGACACATCGACGAGGTAGCTATCTGGACAGTGCCGCTCGACGGTGACGCACTCACCGCAATCTACAACTCGGGAACGCCTACCGATCTAACCGAGGACGACGGAGACTACGACAACAGCAGCTCGCTCTGGGGCTATTGGAGATGCGGCGACAACGATGGCGGGACCGGCACAACCATCACCGATCAGGGATCTGGCAGCAACAATGGCTCGCTAGTAAACGGCGCATCATTCACCTCAGACGTTCCTTAATTATGAATTACGCAATCATACCAGCCGAGGAAGTAAGCCTCGTTGATTTTGCCCAAGTAGAGCAGGACAGCGCCGACACACTCCGCTATTCGGTGGACGGGTCGCTGGCCTTGGTCAAGTGGTCCGGTGAGGCTCCCGGCTTTCTTGCTGACCGGGCAGTCTTTTCTCACTCCGAGATTCTGGAGGAGCTTCAAGGCGAGGACTGGACGCCAGCCGGCCAGGGACTGAGATATATTAAATACCGCGCCAAGGGTAGCGCCACGGCCCGGAGCCAAGAGCTTTACTTGGAACAGCTCGGGCGCCCTCTGGAGCCCGGAGAGAGCGCCAAGCTCCTCTTCCCGTGTGAGGTGTCATCCAAGACGTTTGGCGGCTCTGTGATCGTGTTTAACGGCAACGGCGCCGAGTTTACCCCGGAGGAGGCCGAGGATTTTGAGCCAGTGGGCAATGACGACTGGATTGAATGGCAAGCCAAGTATCAGCCGGTCCCGGTCACCTGAACTCTGTCCCCTACTGCCTCTTCCTAGCCTTGGCCTTTGGCGTCACCTTCAGGGCGCCGTCCGCTATGGCGTAGACCAGCGCCCTCCAGGACGGCTTCCCGGCTGCAGGGCCGCGCTGGGCGTTACACTGCAAACGAGCCGCCAGCTTGTCGAGGGTGGCCCGTCTTTCGTCAGTTAGCTCTAAGCTCTCCCTCTTCATCGAGGTGATAGTGCCAGATCCTGGCACCGGGTCAATCAGTTGCGCTAGGGCTAGAAAAGGATCTCGTTGGCGTCGAGATAATCCAGATTCCGGGGTGACGGCTTCACTCCCGGCCAGCGGATGTCGTAGACGCGCTCTCCCGGATCCCGGCTTACCAGCCAGGTAACGTAGGCTACGAGCTGGCAGGGCCTGAGACCGGGGATGAACAGCGTGATGTCTTGGGGATTTTTCATAAGTGGTGGCGCTAAATGCAGCCCTCCTCTTCCTCTTCCTCTTCCTCTTCCTCTTCCTCTTCCTCTACCTCTTCCTCAAGTAGCTCAAAAGGGAACTCCTGTGCCAGCGGGTCAGGCGACCCTGGCAACTGGATCTCAATGCTGTTGTGGCTATGGCCCTCGTCTTCAACCCAAGCCTCACCAGCCTCGTCATACCGCGCTACCACGAGCGTAACATTGGCAGCTCCTGCCGCTAGTTCTTCGCCAGCGAGATCCCACGCTTCTTGAAACGTCTCGTATTCTTGGGAGTCGATCATGCGAGGCTCCATACGCGGTCCCCCGCTGTTGATAATAACTCCATACTTCAGTCTTTTGCTCATGGTAATAGTTATTAAAGTTCGCGGATAGCTCCGCAGCTCATGCAAACGGGGGTTGAGCCTAGAGATCCATCAGGATGAGAGGGCAAAACCCTATAGCCGGATCTTACCCCGCATAGGGGGCATACTGCTGTAGTTGTTTGCTTTGCCTTCTTGACAAGACTCAGCATTTCTCTCGCGGTGACTTGATCGTGTTTAGTGCTTTTCATGGTAGTGGTTACTGGTTGCGGAGTGCGTTGAGCTTGTCGTAGACAGCGAGCAGATCCTTTTCTTCTCGCTCTACTAACTCGGCTGCGAAGAGAACTTGCGACCTGGCTTGAGTCTCAACCTGTTTTGCCAGAAACAGCTTTCGCTGGCCCTCTTCGTATTGCGCTTCTAGTTCTTTAATGTTCATGGCGGCTACTGGTTGAGGAGTGCGTTAAGCGTAGGCGTCTGGCGCGGCCCACTTGCCCCGCTTGGGTGTGTTTTCTTTGCTCCATTGCACATGATTTCGGTACCGTTGGCGCAAAATTTCTAGGTCTTCTTCCTCGTATTCGCGCTCCTTGTCGGTTGTCGCCTCGCCAAGTCTTTTTTGATGATACTTCGCCTCATCCTGAAGAGCTTGCAGGTGTTCAGCTAGGTTCTCTTGGTGACGCCGCAAAAGCTCGTCCTTGGTGTGAAATTCTTGAAAGCCTTTCCCGTTGCACTGGAAGCAGGTGCCTGGAACGCCGCAATACACTACGTGAGAATTGACTCTCCCTGTCCCTTCGCAGCGTTTGCACTCACGGGTCTTTCTGCTGGTGGCTGTTTCGCTCATAGTGGTGGTGGTGGTGGTTGGCTAGATTACTTCAGCAAGCACTTCCATGATCTTGTCATGGGTAACTGGCACGGTAATAAGGACATGGGCGATTGCCGTCTCCTTGTTCATCCCGTTTCCGCGAGACAATTCGTATTCGCCAAGAATCCTGTCTTTCAGGATTGGCGTGACAGTTTCTGTTCTGACGTTCATGGTGTGGTGTGGTTGGTGGTTGGTGTTGGTGGTGGTGGTGGGTGGTGTTAAGCAAAGCGGAAATTGTCATAAGCGGCCAAAGTAGCGCGTCCAATTTTGCGCGGCTGGCAGTCCCCTCTCAAAACCAAAAGGTCATAAGTGATGCCCCTTGTTTCGTCCACCATGTGAACAGGAACTAGCTCCAAGGATTCATCCATATCTTCAAACTCGCAGCCACTCCAAGGGGAATAAGTGATGACTAATTTTTGCTCGCGAGCATCAGGGCCGGGAGGGTCGTATTGTCTCCCGGTGATGTAGGTAGTAGTGACAGTGTTTTCGGTGTGGCTCATGTCTGGTTCTGGTTCTGGTGCCGGTCTTCCGGGTTCTCCCTGCCGACAAAAGAAAACTAGCTAGTT
>CEQU01016741.1_pt1 | contig 12022 bp, 2 predicted proteins | sample 531031 | NCBI WGS metagenome assembly CEQU01 (sample SAMEA2621216, study PRJEB7988) | marine metagenome | isolation source: saline water (ENVO:00002010), including
AAACAGAATCAGGTCAAACATATGGTGATTCTGGTATGCAGGAACAAGCACAAGAAATTGCGCCGCTGCCACAAAATGTTCAAACTGAGTTAAGACAACCAAAACCACGCTCTAATGCACAACCCGGAGCTATGGGTGATCCGTTTAGAAATACAGAATTACCTGATCAACCTTTAACTACAGGTCTTGATTACACGCAATCTGCTGGTCCTGTTTTAGCACCAGAACGTGCTGAACGACTGCCACAATTTTTGTTTGTAATGAACACTTTGGCAAATAGTCCTTATGCAGATGAAAGTATGAAAGAAGTTGTACGTCGCATGGAACAGTTCGTCCCGCCTAACCCTAGAGCACAATGAGTTTCGGCAGCAGGGTTTTTTCTATATTTAGAAACATCCCAGACATAGGTATACAAGGTGCTGATTTTTTTCTTGACGGAATTATGTCAGCAACAGACGAAGAGTTTGGCTTTGTAGAAGGGTGGGTTAACTCATGGGAAGACAACATTCTTGGCAAACCATCAGGAACTGGCACTGGTGAACGAAGCATTGTTGGCGCAACATTAGGGCCACAAGGTTTTATTGGTGCGACAGTAGAAGCGATACCTGAATCTGCAAGAAGAAAAATAGGTTCAGATCAGTGGAACCTTTTACTTAATGGGCTTGATTTTACTTGGTCATATGGTGTTGCAAGACCTATTGCGACACTGGCAACTATTGGTAATTTAAACGGTTTAAGTCTTAGACAGTCACGCTATTTAAATGCAATATTAAATGGGGAAGTAGATCCTCGGATAGCTAGCGCAAACGGTTGGTTACCTTTTAACCATCGGACCTTTAACCCAACGACATGGCAAAATGCGTGGAATCTTTCACAACACAGATCGCCCGGTCAAGCGTTAACTCTTGCACTAAGCAATGTAAATATTTACGATAAAGCTCAATTAGAAGAATTTAAAGAATCAAATTATTACTACATAACATCTGGTGTTCTTGATGCTGGTTTAGCTGTTGGTCTTGACCCCACATATATAGGCGCTAAAGCTGCACGTTTACGTGTTTTAAATAAACGAGGGCAAAATCTTTACGATGAATCAGGTGGTTCAATTGCAAATCTTGGGCCAACCGTAGAAGAAGGAATCGTACGGCCCGGTTTGTTTGGTGAACGTCCTTACATGGAACCGTTTATTGAAACTCAACGGCCTGACGCAAGACGCGATTCAATTATTTTGCGCACGCCAAGTCGAGAACCTATTCGTATTGGTGGAGAAAAATTACATAATTGGATTTCGGAAAATGAATCTCCTGCTTTAACACGTCTTTTAGGTGGCAGTGTCACAGAAATGTTGACTATTCCGGGTGGCAGACAAGTTGGTTCTGCTGGTCGGACTCGTGATCAATTGTTTTTTGAAAGGTATTCGTATACACCTAAATGGTTAGACGATCAACCTACAACTCTTGATGAAACGTTAACTAGTTACGTTGACGAAGCTTCAAAAATTAAAGAAGTTTTTGATGACGAGATGCAAAGAAATTTGCAAGATGGAGATATCCCCTTACACGTTATAGCAACAGGCGAAGCAAGTGTAGACCCTAAATGGGGCGTTGATTATTTTGTTCCAATTGGAGGAGTAGCGCCTGAAACTATAGGTACAGGTCGATGGGAGCTTTTATCTGACGACGTAAAAACTTTGTCTGAAAACATTCGTATAGAGACGAATTCGTTTATTAACAAGTTGCAAGAACAACCTTTTGCAGCACGGTTACTAGATACAAGAGATGGTCCTGCAAGTCCGTTTGCTGATGTGCAACGGATGGGTACTCATCTTTATGACGCAGAATCTTTAAGGTATTTGCCGGAAGAAATTTTACAAGTACTTGATCAGTACGAACCATTCCGTGAATATTTGGAGCTTGTTGAAAATCCAACTGTCGTAGACATTGTAAATGTTTTCGATAATATTTATGAATCTGTATTTGGCACTGAAGGATATTTCAACGTAGCAATATCTGAAGACTTTGGTGGCATTCCAATAAGTGCACGTCTCGAAAGAGTTTTTGACGACATACGAGAAATAGAAGTTGACCCTGCAAATAGAGAACGACTCGATACGACCGTAATTCGTAATCAAGATTTTCTTCCGAAGTTAAGTCAAACAATTATTTCTCATAGAGAACTTTTTAAATCCAACATTGATGTTTCAATTGATGACGTATCTAGCCAAGCTTTTGAAGTTAAACGTCCAGAAATTACAAACATATGGAATAGTTTGCACCCGAATAACAAACGGGCAGAAATTAACGCTACGACGCTTAGAGAATTAATTGAGCGTTTAGACATGATGTTCCCAGATTTTGGGTTTAACAAATATTTTGACGAAAATTATTTGCGTGGTGTAGCTAACGAAATAGAAGGAATTCCTGCTACAGATATGCGTAGGTTCGGTGAAGACCGAATGGCAGCAGAAGCTGACAGTGAAGTGTGGTGGATACAAAATGAACGAGCTTCAGAAGCAGCGGAGTATCTTAGCGACAAAGAACGCCAACTGTACGACGTAGACAGTATTGAATTTGACGAATTAAATGGCTACATAGAAGAGTTGCAAGGTTACCTAGACGTCTTAGTTCGTGATCAAATGCAAAGCGTTTTAGAAGATCCTTACATGCGTTCTGGATTTGATTTTGCTGATCCAGATAATCCTCAATACGACGTTTTGCGTAATGACTTTCAAGAGTTGCGTAGCTCATTAGACACATTTTTAAATGATTGGATACGAAGTTCTATACCTACAGATATTTTAGAAACAAGACGTAGTTATCTTGATGCAAGTGATGAACTAAAAACTTATATAGATTTTGACAAAGCAGACGCAGAGATAGAACTAAAAGATGCAGTTTTAGATGCTAATTATCAAGGTGGGCGTTGGAGTGGGACAAGTGGTAACTACACAACAGAAAAATTTTTAGATCGTTTAAGTTTACGTTTGTTTAAAGATATGCCTACATGGGGGCCGTTTTACAAAGCTTTGCCTAAAGACCAACTTTGGCAAAGAGCGCAAATATATGCACGTGTAGCAAACGGTGCTCCGGTTGACAGTTCGTCATGGTTGCCTTACTACAACTTAATTAGATTAGAAAAAGGAAACCCTGCTGTAAAAGCTGCAATGGCAGAACAAGCTAAAGACTTTTCGTATTTATGGTCTTTGATGCGTGACGTTGACGCTCCTGTAGATACACCAAAAGTAATATACGATTCTCCTTTTGGTGCTGGTCGTGATGACATTATTACGGAAAGAGCTATAGACGAAGGTGTAAGAGAATTTGACTCAGAAGAAACGTTTGGAAGAGCGGAAACAACTGTTGGCAGAAACAATCATTTAGGAAAAGTTTCTGTTCATTGGCATTTCCGTGAGATTTTGCACGCCAGAGAAAACATTACTGCGTTAGAAAAAATAGTTGCTCGTGAACAACGACCTGCACGACCAAGCACAGATGATTTATTAGAAGCAGATTTTCCCGGCATATCTGATTTTAATAAACGAAATGCTGAACGTTTGTTGTTAACGCTAAAAGCTAAAGAAGCTGCACATGCTCTTTACATTAAACATTATTTGTTTAGCCCACGAGCTTTGCAACAAATGGCTGAAGTTCAAGGTAAACGAGTACTAGAAGATTTAATGTACGAAATTACTGAAATTGGGGATGCTGTTGGAGAACCTTATTTTGACAGCGTTGATACTCCTCCTTGGAGATGGCAAAGTTTAGATGACGTTCCGCAAGAAGCATTAGAAGAAGCTGGCTACATAATTGAACATTATGAAAATGTTCGTTTCGATTTAGAAACTGCTAAAGAATTAGGCTTTACAGAAATACAAGATTTGTTTCCTGTGCCACCTCCAGCACGAAATTTTGTTCGACAAGACGCTGACGACATTCTAGATCTTGGAGGTTTTACAGAAAATGCTCCTTACCTAGAGTTAATCGACCGTATAGCTCAAATGGATAAATTCCCTTGGCAAGCTGTTCTTGGGTTAGATGATGCTTTAGTAGGAATGTTAGTTAAAACCTATGATCGCATTCCTATTACAGGATGGGATCAAGACACGTTACTTTCTGTTGTCCAAAGCAAAACGTCACCTCTTGACGATCCAACCCCAGAAATGCTTTCAAGCACTGAAGCTCATGCTTTAGTAGCGGATCAAATAATGGAATCTGCTATGGCTCCGTTAAATCCTGCTTTGTCTAAAGCATTGCCTCCTGCTCCTACTACTGATACAGGCACAGCCGCTAAAACGTTGTTTAGTAAAACAGGGCCGTTGTCAGGCGCTATGAATAGTCGATTTGTTCGATTGTTTTCAGAACGAGTACCTCATGGCGTAATAAATATTAATGACCGAAGCACTGTCGCTAATCAAATAGACGTTATGTTCCGTGAGCTAGGCCGCATTGATTTGTTGGTTCCACCGGGGATGAGTAAAAAAGAACGAGTAAATGCGCTTGCTAATGTTGAACCTAATTCGCCTAGACGTTTAATAAATGGCGAAAAATTTACGCTTTTAGATTTAGCAATCATGGGTTACAAAGGAGAACTACCTCCTCCCCGTGATCGTGTAGAAGCACAAAAACGAATCGATGATGTACAAGTTGAGTTACTAAATTCTTTTGGGGAAGACTTAGCAGTAAAAATTGATTCGCTTAATGAAGCAGCTTTAAACGGCGCAGTCAACGCAGTTACACCACACGAAATATTTAAAGAAATTAAATGGGGTACACCCGATATTGCGGCAGCAATGAAAGGTATATTGCGTGGCGATATTGATGCTGCTAAACGTTTGCTAGAAGAAGCAGCAGAACGTACAGAACGTCGCTACACCAACAGTGATTTTACAGAAGTTGTTATTCCAGAACTAGGTGGAAGCACGTACATCCGTAAACCAATTAGTCCTTCTCAAATGCGTCAAACGTTAGTGATGCCACGGTGGGACAAATTTGAACGTTTATTTCAAGTATTGCAAGGCGACATAAAAACTATTATTGGGCCTAACGGCGAAAACCTTGATGTTTCTGTTAGCGCTAGAAAAGCAATAGTTAGAGCTACACGTCGTGAAGTAACGACAATGTGGAAACGCCATACGTTGTTAACACCACGTTGGCAAATGGTGGTTAACACAGATTCTCAGTTAAGAAATATTGCACACCTTGGTGCAGCTATGGCGTTAGGCAGACTTGGTGCATCGTTTGATGAGTTGCGTGTTCGTTGGTTGCGTAAAGCTGGCGTAGATATTAACGCTGTGGTTGCTAACGGGTTTGACGAAAAATTAGATTTGACTAGCAACAATTGGGTGCAAAGAGTTAAAGAATATGAAAGTTTGCATAAACAAGGAAAAGAAGGGTTTGAGTTATCAGTAGAAGAATTTGTTGCTGATTTAATTGGGAAAGAATACGCGAACAAACGAGCGAATATACGCACAGGAATGATGACAGGTGCAGGTTTGTTTTTTGGTGGACCTGCTGGTGCTGCTGCTTCTGCTGCTCTTTACACAACGTATACACGAAACAATTTAGTAAAACTTGCTCGGCGCCAATTAGCTGATACGTACGGTATAGCGTTACGTGCTGAAGCGTTAGACATGGTTGAACGTGTTAACAGATTAGATATAAACCAATTCCTTAACGCTTATTACCCTGATATAGATGCAAGTTTAATTAAAACTGATGCGGAGCGTTATCAAGCTTTATCGCTAGATGAACGTGCAGATATTTACCGTAGTTGGATGGAAGACGTTAGCACTACAGAAGCTTTTGTTTATAAACAACTATTGGAAAATGAAGGGCTCCTTGACTCGTCTGATATAGCAGACAGATTAAATTTCCAATTACGTACTGAATTAGGAAGATTGGTAGATCCTACAAACCCACTTATTTCTTTTTCCGATATTCAACAAACCAATTTTTGGTTAAAAAGTTCATCGTTAACACAAAAAATTATAGAAAAGGAATGGCAAAAGTTATTCCCTGATCCAATAGAACCACAAGATATTTGGGCGGATACATCACTAATTACTTCTCAAAAAAGATTAGACGACTTTTTTGAAGAACCGTTTATAACAGAAGCAACAGTAACCGAGATACTAGATAAAGATAGTTCGTTAAAAAATCTTGCAGAAGAATTAGAAACAAGAATAAAAGACCGCAATGAAGCAGCAAAACTTTTAGCTGCACGTGCAGAATTAGTTAACGATTACCAATCTAAAATTGTTGGAGATATACGAACTGGTCAAGGACTTGTTTCTACTTCTAACACTGCGGAACAACTTAGAGAAGCTGTTTCTATGTTGGACGAATCCGCTGAACTATTGCACGATTACGGTTATGGTTCGTCACAAGTTGGTTCTACACGTGTAGATAGTGCTTTTGGAAATAGTCCTCAACAACAAGAAATATGGCGTCGAGGTATTTCAGCTAACCCAATGGCTAGAGCACAACTTGATGCTGAAGCTGACATACAACGCAAATACGAAAAATTCCAAGGTTCTCATCAATACGATGTGCTTAACCATTACGAAGAAAACAATTTTGCTAAAGCGTATAACGACTTTTTAACACGTCATGTAATCCCTCAAACAATTGACAAAACCAACGTTGCTCAACAAATGTGGGCTGAAGTATTTAGACAACAAAAACTTGGTTCTGACCCTGAAAATCTTGTCAAATGGATGCGAGACAATGAAGTAGAAAAGTTGCTTCCAGACGAATGGCATTCTTTTGAAGGTTTGTACGAATTAGCTGTCAAATTAAATTATGAAGCTAACAGTATTTTGCCTAGCTCTTTAGATGTTTTCGATAACGCCCGAGAACAACTTATTCGAGGCAATCAAATTGAATGGAACACTGATTTAGTTCCTGCTATTAGAAACCTTGTTGCTCGTCAAGATTTGTTTTGGGATAAATACAAAGAACAAAACGCAAAGTTCAAAGCACAAAACCGAACCACTATCGATTTAGATGTTGACGAGTTTATGGCAAGTCGTGATTGGTCACGATGGGATCTAACTGCATCTGGCAATGGCCCAACAACAATAGAAATTATTAAATACACATGGGATGAAACAATACGAGAAAACCCAAACACTCCAATAGGCGTTCTTATTGCTCGGGCTAAAGATAAAGACATGGTTGCCCAAATACGAAAAACTACTGTTGACGAAGGGTATAGCGGTACTGGTGTAGGAGACTTTGGAAAAGTTGTAACAGATTCTTCCTTTATCGATGCAACACAAAGCAAACGAGTTATTGATCGTTACAAAGGATTCCTCGACGGCATCTTTGAAAACTTAACAATGGTTGAAGATGTCTTATCACGAGGCACTCTTTACGAAAGTATTTACACACGAGAGATTTTTGAAAATCTTCAACTGTATCGCATAGATCAAGTCGATGGCCCAACATACCGCATTAGCCCCGACGCTTTAAAAGGTGTAGTTAACAAAACACGGGCAAGCGCTTTACAACAAACTAAAGATGTTCTTTACGATTTAGCTAACCGATCAAAGTTTGAAGAACTTGTTGGAGAAATTTCTCCGTTCTTCGGAGCGTGGCAAGAAGTAACTACACGATGGTTTGGTATAGCAGCAGAAAACCCAGTGTTTGTATTTAGAATGCTAAAGCTTTGGACTACGGTAACAGCCCAAGACGAAAACGGGCAAAGCGTTTTAATGGTGCAATTGCCTGATGTGTTTGATAAAGAAATAGATGTCCCATTCTTTGGTGACACTAAACTTTTCGGGGCTATATCAATTGCATCTAAAATGCCAATTGATCTTAATTTGCGTTCTGCATCTTTAGTTGGCGGTTTTGCAGGGACAGGCCCAATAGTTACATTCTTAGTTGGCGAAGCTGTTATGGAAGTTCCCGAACTTTATGACGCTTTAGACTTTTTGTTCCCGTATGGTTTAGCTGAAGGCGGCAATGCTCTCGAACGTTTAGGTGCTTCGTACATTCCTTCATGGCCTAAGAGTTTTGCTGCTGTTGCAGGACTAGAAACAGATAGACGTACAGCAACAGCGATACGTGTAATGCAAGACATTCTTGCAGAAAACTACATAAACGGGACACAGCTACCTAACACAGAAGAAGCTGGCAAAGAATTAATGGACGAAGTAGCACGTCGCACAAAATATATTTACATGATGCGAATGTTGCGATCTGTCGCTGTTCCAGTTTCTTACCAACAACAATCTCCATATTGGCCCATACTTGAAGAGTTTTGGCGGGTAGAAAAAGAATATGGAAACGAAGTAGCTGACTATTGGTTGCTAGAAAACCATCCAGAACTGTGGTCTGCAACAGCTAGACGCACGTTGGCAGATGGTGTTATTAGCGGTTCTATAGAAGGCCAACGTTATTACGAAGAACACAAAGCAATGGCTACCGAATACCCCGAGTTAGGACCATTTATAACTGGGGAAAATGGGGCTATGGATATTCAGTTTGCGTACAACAGAGCAGTTGCTCAAATAGAACGGCAAGAAGGTAGACGAGGCACACTTGAACCTGAAAACTTTTTACATGAAGCAGGTGCTAATTCAGGTTGGCGTGAATACAGGGTGTTCCGTAATTCGTTAACAAACGAGTTAAATAAACGTATGCGTGCTGGTGGTTCAGGCAGCTTAAATGCGCAAAGTAATTTTGATTTGTGGAAAGATCGACGTAATTTTGTTACTGCTTTGTCTCAAAAAAATCCAATGTGGGGAGAAGAGTTTAACAAAATTGGTAATCCAATTACGCAACGTAAAATTCTACAAGGGTTTAGATTAATAGTTGCCGATGAAGCATTTGCTTATCGCCCAGAAATTCCTTTAATCCAACGTTATTTAGAATTGCATGACGGCATAGCCCAACAATTATTGCAACGTGCTGAAAGAACAAACAACCGTTCGTATTTGCGTCTTTCGTTTAGCCAAAACCAAGATTTAGCACGTCAATGGGAAATAGGTGTGTTGCAGCTTTTAACGTTCCCAGATTTTGGAAATGTGTATGACAGGTATTTTAGTAATATTGAAAGTGTGAATACTTCTAATCTTTCTGCCTATGCGCCTGCAACATTGAGGACAGGTAACTAATGTCAATTTTAGGAACAATAAATAAAATATTGGCAGAGTTGCCTTTACCGCCGAATATAAATGCGGCGCCTTATGCTTTAAAGATTTTTGAAGAAGTAATTTTACCAAGATTGCCTGAAGACGAACAAGCAAGATTTGGTGGCGGGGATGTTGATGTTGACTCAGATCAACTTGTTGTTGATTCAACTACAACTAATTTGTCGGATATAGAACAAGCGACTGACCCACAACCTTCAGAAGAATCATCTTTAGCACCACAAGCAATTCAGGAGTTTTTAGAAGCCCAAGTTGCTGATGGGACTATGAGTCCAGAAGAAGCTCAACAAAGATTAATGGGGTACTATGCGCCTCCGAGTCGCCCACGCAATACTGCGTTGATAACTGATATTGAATTTGTTAATCAACCCGGTGGTGGTGACATTGTTTCTACTGGGTTTGACCCATTAGGACGTGACGGTTTAATGGGTTTGCAAGGTTATATCCCACAAGGAACAATTGGTTTAAAAGACGAACCGTACTTTAACGTTTTTGCACCCGGTTTTAGTTTAGAAAGTGACGAGTTACTTATTGGTACTGCTTCACAAATAGATCAAGACATGGTTGATAAAGGATTTGAGTTTCGTCGAGTTGTTGACGAAGACAGACCGTTTACTATTAATGACGGTTTAAATCTTTACAACCAACAATCAGAAGGGGCTAAACGTTTAATAGCTGAAAGTCTTGTCCCGTCAATGATGAAAGATCCGAGTTTGCGAGCGTTTGCTTTGCGTGATCCTAACGTCATATATGACCCTAATTCGATTTATGTTGCTTTGACTTACATTCAAGAAGATGCTGCTGAACAAGCACGGTTTTTGAAAGACAGCCCAATGAGTTCAGGTTATGAAACTCTTGACATGATTCCTGCTTTAACAGAAGAGGAACTTCGTCTTGATGACCCGGACAGAGCTAATTATTTTGATAACACTCAACGAAGCATGACGGTAAAAGAATTAACAAATGTTTTGTTTGACCAAGCTGTAGCTATGGGTTCGATAAAAACTGTTACTAAAGCGTATAGCGATAAAGTTGCTGGAGATTTGTACCGTAGTCTTACAGGTCGTCGTCCTGATGACGCTTTTTTTGTGTTAGCTGATTTGTGGACTCGGGAAGCTCAAATGGAAAAAGCAGCAGCAGGTCAAGGTTCTTTAGCAGGTGCTGAATATACAGCAATGTATGAACAAAATATTAGAGATGAATACGCTGAGGAAATTAGTCAATCAGAAACTAGAACTGCACGTGATTCGTTGCTTAAAGCATTGGGTGTTAGGTAATGGCTGTTGTCAAATCAGAAGAAATATTAGATGTAGTTTCTAATATTGATGGGATATATGACAGCGAAATTATGGAGCTTATTGCTTTAGCAATAGTTGAGTCTAAAAATAAACAACAAGCTGAAAACTACGACTTTGATGATGAACATTTTAGAAAGACTGGGGAAACTAGAGGACTTACAGATCCAAAACGAGTAGATAGATCTTACGGGTTGTGGCAAATTAACTTTCTTCCTGCATATGGGGACGTTAGAGCAAGGTATATCAATAGCCAAGTAGAGGGAAATCCTTTAAAGTTTGAAAAACTTCACGGTATTGATTTAGTCACCCGAGAATCGTTGTTAGAGTTTTTCCACCCAAAACACGGCAAAGAAGAGTTGTTTAGACGTAACGTTATTGCTCTTAAATCTATGTGGAATCCGGGTTCAGGGTTTGGTCCGTGGGCTACACACCCTGATTACTCTAAACCAATTAGCAAACAAACTAGAAAAAACTATGAGGCTGCTTTAGAAACAGCTAAAGATGTTTTTGGTTTTACTGAATGGAATCCTTCTTCTGAGTATTTACAACTAGAAGAAGAACTTTTGCAATCTAAAAGCGATGAAGAAAAAAATCGTATTAGATCTCAAATGAAAGATGAATACGAACGTATTAAAGCTGATCCTAGATCAAATCGTCCTTTGATAAATCCTGAAACTACTCCTAAGTTGTACGATCAAGACCGAGAAGTTTATCTTGACATACATGGGACAGGCAAAGGGATACCTATAGACCTAGCACGTGGAAGTTCTGATATGGCTACCGACTCTGAGGAAATACAAGCTTCTGAATATGAAGACAAAGTAATGGCTGGTATATGGGGATGGATCAGCAATAACGATTCTTTAACTATCGATGGCGTTCACATTACAGACATTATTAATGACCCAGACCAGTACGGTTCGTTGCAACCGGGTACTCCTCAATATGACGAATGGGTATTTAATCTTCTTGCACAAACAGAGTATTACCAAAATAGTTGGGAAGGTCGTGCCCAACGTGATGCAGATTGGTACAAAGAAGGCCAGCATGAAACGTTTTCTGAACGACGAAAAAGTTTAATAGAAACAGAATTAGATTTAATACAAGGGTTAATTAAAGAAGCCCAACTTGATTGGACCGACGATCAAATTATGCAAGCAGCTAAGTTTGCATGGTTAGGCGGATGGGACGAAAACGATATAAGAGAGTTTTTAATATCAGGAGAAATGGGCGACCAAATGTTTGGTGGTCCGTTAGTTGATTTTGGGGGTCGAGCAACACCCGGTACGTTGCAAAACATTGGTCGTCAAGAAATTAAAGAAACATATAACGACTATTTTGTAGACCCAACTGAAAAAGATTTAGCTAATTGGGCGCAACAAATATTTTTATCTGACGACGGTGGAGCCACTGAGTTAGAACAACTACAAGATATGTTGCGTGAACAAGCTGCTGATTTATACCCCGGTCATGCTGAACGAATTCTTGCGGGGCGTACACCTTTGTCAATTTTAAATTCTTATGACACAGTGTTTACATCTGTTATGGGTTATAAACCTCAATGGCA
>CEQU01087655.1_pt1 | contig 12018 bp, 12 predicted proteins | sample 531031 | NCBI WGS metagenome assembly CEQU01 (sample SAMEA2621216, study PRJEB7988) | marine metagenome | isolation source: saline water (ENVO:00002010), including
GGTGCTGAAAAGCTGATAAATCACGGTTTGTTTAACCCGGCCGGTGAGGCCAATATTCCCAGTTTATTTACGGTTGATGGTGAACAGTTTGTAATGGGGGTCAGTCGTCGTTCAGGGGCTGATCCTGAGTGGTTAATTTACGAGAAGATATCCGGCGCGACGGTAAATTATGCGATGTCTGAACTGAATGATTTTCTGTTTTTCGGTACGGAGGCCAAGGATGCTGCGGGTAATTTTTACCTGGTAGGGCAGGATACCAAGACCCGCAAACCAAAAGTCGTTAAATTAACATTTCCGGAATAGAAGAGCGCCCGCAGAAGGGCGCTGCATCAAGTGTCAACACGCCCTAGCGCTTGTTGACTGAGCCTTTACAAAGCTGATCGCCATAATAATTATTGGCATAGTTACAGTTTGTTTGTGCCTCGCGTTTTTCAGCCGCGATACATTGTTTGATTTGATTGATTAATTTACTCATGTGTCTGTCTCCTGATTGGTTACAGACACTATATGAATAAAGCTACGTCTAATATATCTATTAATACTGATTAATCTGATAGTTTTTCTGAATCATTTTTGTTGAAGTACATATCAGTGTATTCGTGAGACGCTTTTTCCTTGTTTGTGAAGGGGTACAAGCTGAAACCGGTCACTTCCCGCTTTGTGTTCACATCAAAGTGAATAAACGCATCGCTGGCGGCATTCTGGTTATCCCAACGGATCACAAACGTGTGATCAGCAAATGCTTCCAGATTGCCGGTTAAGGTGGTCATTTTTTCGGATTGGATCCGCAACTGGCCGTTTACCATGGTAATGGTCAGTTGGCCAAACCACTGATCTGAGAATTGCCCCGCATAGGCAAGTGGATCCAGAATAACTTCTCCGGTGCCTTCAGGCACGGAATGGTTGGCCAGGTAAATGGCTTCGCGCTCGGCCTGATAGTCTTTTAAAGTTTGGACCCAGTCGGTTTTTTCCTGCGGCGCAATGTAAGCCTTGAGGATGTGCTGCATTACAGCACTGCGGGCTCCATAGTTTGAACCGTTGTTAAGTAGCACAACGCCCAGCTCCAGGTCAGGCACCAGGGCTACATAGGCCTGATAGCCAGACAAAGTACCAGTATGTGATACCATTTTATGGCCGTACACATCGGATAACCGCCAGCCAAGTCCGTAGGATTTGAGGCTGGTGTTGTCCCACTCTTCATCAGTGGTAGATACCGGTAGCACCATATGGGCTTTTTGCATATAGGCAATCTGCTCAGAGGTCAGCAGAGTCTCGCCGTCAGCTGTCTGGCCATCATTCAACCACATTGCTACCCATTTGAGCATTTCCTCTGCGTTACACACAATGCCTCCTGCTGCGGCTGACACCAACTCGGTGCCGTTAATAGCGTTACGAGGGATAGCGTATAAACCGCGCTCATCATTATGACCGTAACTCATGGCGGCATTTTGCAGGGCTGCGTCATTCAAATCGCCGGCGAAGCATTGCATTTCTAACGGTGCAAAGATTTTTTCCTCTATCACCGAGGCGTAGGGTTTACCATAAAGCTGCGCAACAATTTCACCGGCTGTAATAAACATCAGGTTGCTGTAAGCATATTCGCTACGAAAGCTACTGACCGGCGTCAGGTAGCGCAGGTTATGAATAATCTCCTCACGACTGAAGCCGCTTGGCTCCGGCCACAGCATGCTGTCGCCGGCTCCGCTGGCGAGCCCGGAACGGTGGGTTAACAGGTCCAGTAAGGTGAACTCACGGGTTACCCAGGGATCCTGCATTTGAAAGGCCGGCAGGATGTCGGTGACTTTGGTTTGCCAGCTCAGGGAAAATTCATCTATTGCCATAGCCAGCGCTGCCGCCGTAAAGGCTTTGGACGTTGAGGCTAAACGGAAATAAGTGCTTTCGGTAACAGGTAAATTGTTAGCCAGGTTGCGCTGCCCTACACCGTTAAGATAAACGGCGTCACCCTGATGAATGATACCAACCCCCATACCCGGGGTATAAAACTCCGTTAATGCCTGTTCTATTACCGCTGTGGTGTTCTGAGGCGGGGCGGTTGGTTTGTCAGGCGTAGCAGAGCAGGCGGTAGTGGTTAATAGCACCAGGCCGGCGAAGAGTTGGGTAGCGCGAATGGCAGACATATTGATTCCCTGCAAATTGAATAATTTGGAATAATTTATTCAATTTGCAGTCTTGCGCGGCGATTGTCAATGCTATCTTACTGTTCGCTGCTTTTGGCAGGGTCCCACACCAGCGCTTTGAAATGTTTACGGCACATGGATTCGTAGCGGTCATTACCACCGATTTCTACCTGGGCACCACTGGTGACTGCCACACCGTTTTCGTCGATACGCACCACAAAGTTAGCTTTGCGGCCGCAATGACAAACGGTTTTGAGTTCAAAAAGCTTATCGGCCCAGGCCAGCAGGTAGTGACTGCCAGTGAAGGTTTCGCCTAAAAAGTCGGTGCGCAGGCCATAGGCGAGAACCGGAATATCCAGCTCATCCACCACTTCAATAAGTTGCGATACCTGCGCTTTGGTTAAGAACTGAGCCTCATCAATAAAAACACAATCGACGTAATGGTCGCTGTGCAGTTTACCAATGATGCTAAGCAGATCATCGTCTTCGTTGTATAGCCGGGCGTCGGCTTCCAGACCAATGCGGGAAGCCACCTTACCGCTGCCGAAACGATCATCCAGCGCAAAGGTAAAAATAAGCGGGTTCATTCCCCGTTCGCGATAGTTGTATGCCGATTGCAGCAATGAAGTTGATTTCCCGGCATTCATCGCCGAGTAATAAAAATATAATTGCGCCATAATTTGTTCTACTTATTATCCTGCCAGTTAGTGTACCACTCCTGCAGGGCTTTTTTCTCTAGTGGGCGGGCAAATAAATAACCCTGTAGACAGTCAACGCCGAGCAGTCTTAGCAAGCTGGCCTGCTCTTCTGTTTCTACGCCTTCTGCAACGGTTTTACAGCCAAGTGCTCTGGCCATTAATACTGTTGCTTTCACAATCGCGTCACTGCTGACAGCCATTTGCTGCACAAAGGTCCGGTCTATTTTCAGCAAATCAAAGTCCAGTGACTGGAGTAGATTTAGCGAGGAAAAGCCGGTACCAAAATCATCGATAGCCATTTTTACTCGCCGTGCTTTAAGGGCACTAATATTGGCGGTGAGTACTGCTATATCGTCGGTAAAGATAGACTCTGTGACTTCCAGGTGCAGCCGCTGTGGGGCGAGCCCCGAACTCGCTAGTGCACGGTCTACACAAGCGACAAAATCTTCATTGACCAGTTGCAACACAGAGACGTTAACCGAGATGCCAAAGGATTCATCGTCCCATTGGGCGGCATCAATACAAGCCCGGTGTAATACCCAGGCGCAGATACCAGTAGGCACCGTCGAAGGTGCGCAGTAATGACAGAAACATCATGCCCGCCCACAGCGAAAACTTGTATGAGGTTATTTCGGGGGCGGCAAAGCCGAAGTTAACGTCACTGATAGTCAGGATGGTCATTACCAGCCCGGTAAAAACATTGGCGTATAGCAGTTCGACAACTTCTCTGGTAGTCGTGCTACTCGCTGATGAAGGCGGTGACTTGATCTGCTGCGTTTAATACTCAGCGTGCGGGCTACTCCGGGCGGTTTCCCGAAATATTCAGACGCGCCCCGCGCAAATTACAAATACTGTTTGTTTTACAGTGTTGAGTTTAAGCAAAAGTAATGCAAGCTTATTTGACAGATATACGGCAAATTGTGGTGATTAAAACAACAAAGCCGGGCACAGGGCCCGGCTTTGGATTAGCTGAACGACGTTACTCAGGCAGCGTCTTTGGTCTCCTGACTGGGCGCTTCGGCTGAAATAAGCTCCAGGTCAAAGGTAAACTCATCGACACGCACTGCCAGTTTACGTTTCTCGTTGTAGTCGTGCAGGTCGCGTGCTTCTTCAGCTGTGACCACACCACGTTCCTGTAGTTTATTAAGCGCATTCTCAAACGACAGGAATGGCACCACAGGCTCTTTGCGTAGCGCTTTTTGCACTTTGCCCAGTAACGGCAGCACTTTGTGCTTGGCTTTAAAGGCTTGCTCATTGATGTCGTTACCGTCGCCTGCAACTGGCTGCACCAGGTGGGTTAACTGCGCTTTCACGCTGTTGTCCTGCAGGGCTGCCATAGACAGCTCACGGATTAGATCGTCGCTGATGGTGCTAACACTGCCGCTGTAAGTTGCGGTAAGCAAGCGCATCAGACCACGGGTTGGTGTGTTCGGGAAGTTACGAACAAAGTTGACCAGAGCCTGTTCGGCCTGCTGTAGCGACCACTGCATTGCATAATCGAAATAAGGCTTAGCCTGCTGACGATCTTCAATGCGCTGCTCGTAAAAACGAATGGCTGCCATGGCACCGTACAGGTAGCTCATGATGTCACCTAGTCGGGCAGACAGTAACTCGGCTTTCTTCAGATCGCCGCCCAGTACTGCCAGCGACAAATCAGCCATAGGTGCCAGTTTGGCAGATAACGCATTCAGGCGTTTTTCGTAACCACGCACTTCCGGCAGACTTGACTGCGCGCCACGTACAAATGGCAGGTAGCTGCTGAACAGACTGCGGAACGCATTTTTCACGCTAAAGCCAACGGTTTTACGCAGCACTTTATTAAACTGCGCGTCAGCAGATTTTTCTTCGCTGTAGATGAGGTCAACCATCTCTTTTAAGTGCGGGTGACAACGCATTGCCCCCTGACCAAAGATCATCAGGTTACGGGTCAGGATATTCGCGCCTTCCACCGTAATGGCGATAGGTAATGCTGAATATCCGGCTGCCAGCGTGTTTTGCGGGCCGCGCTGGATTGCTTTACCTGCCTGAACATCCATCGCTGCGTTCATCACCTGACGACCAATTTCGGTCATGTGATATTTGGCGATAGCGGTAACCACTGATGGCTTAAGACCTTCACCGAGACCTTCAGTAGTCAGCACACGCATTGACTCACACAGGAAGGTTTTACCGGCAATTTCTGCCAGCTTTTCCTGAATACCTTCAAAACGACCGATAGGCAGGCCGAATTGTTCACGAACAAACGCATACTCGGCTGTAGACTTTAACGCGCTTTGTGCTGTGGCGGTGCCCATTGCCGGCAGTGAAATACCACGACCCGCACCTAAGCAGCTCACCAGCATTTGCCAGCCACGGCCGATGTTTTTCTGACCGCCAATGATAAAGTCCATTGGAATGAATACGTCCTGACCACGGGTAGTACCGTTGTAGAATCTGACGCCCATTGGGTCGTGACGATTGCCTAACTCAACGCCTGGGTGTGACTTAGGTAGTAGCGCACAGGTAATACCCAGTTCCAGTTTGTCGCCCAGTAACTGATCCGGATCGAATACTTTAAAGGCCAGACCCAGTACCGTGGCAATAGGTGCCAGCGTGATATAACGCTTGTCCCAGCTTACGCGCAGACCAATCACTTCTTCGCCGTTAAACTGGCCTTTGGTAACAATTGCTGCATCGGGGATGCCGCCGGCATCTGAACCTGCCTCAGGGCTGGTTAAGGCAAAGCACGGAATGTCTTTACCTACGGCCAGGCGTGGCAGCCAGTAATCCTGCTGCTCTTTGGTGCCGTAGTGCATAAGCAGCTCGCCCGGGCCTAGTGAATTAGGCACCATTACGGTTACTGCCAGTGCGCCACTTTTGGCTGCAATGGTTGATACGATGGTCGAGTTGGCATAAGGGCTAAACTCCAGACCACCAAATTTCTTGGGAATGATCATCGAGAAAAAACGATTCTCACCCAAAAAATCAAGAATATGTTGTGGGATATGTTTTGAATTTCCTAATTCAAAATCATCCACCATGCCTAACAGTTCTTTCACCGGTCCGTCCATGAACGCTTGCTCATCGGCACTCAGCTTGGCTTGAGGAACTGCTCGCAATGCCTCCATGTCAGGGGCTCCACGATAAATGGAAGACTCTAACCAAATGTCACCCGCATCCAGGGCTTCTTGTTCTGTAATTGAAATTGGAGGTAAAACTTTCTTCAAACTTGTTCTGATACTCATAACTCATCCGCTCATCTGACCAGTTGGTTCTGCCAATAATACAGAAAATATATGCAATTGCAAATTTTATGTTAAAAGGCGCTAATTACTGATAATTCAACGTGATAGCAGGTAACTGTTAGGATTTCTTTGCATTCTGGGGAGGAACAAATCGTTAATTGAGCGGCTGGAGTTGCGGTGAAAAGGTAAGGAATACTCTACAGAACGCTTCTGTACACGATATTTTTACCAGTGGATTTATTACTTAACTACACTGACGTAATGTAATTTTTACCTTATACAAGTATAGTGTCGGATAGGCGTCGCAGAACAGGTTAAGGAGTTTAGATGTTCAGAGTAAATCAGTTTGTTACTAATTCAGTTTTAGGGATTTGTCTTGCACTTTCCCTGACCTCGTTTAGTTATGCAGACGAAGCGGAAGGCCTCAGAATTGCTAAAGAGCGAAAAGCCAGGGATGAAGGCTGGGAAGATTCCTTTGCCTCAACCACAATGATCCTGCGAAATGCTAGCGGCCAGGAATCAGAGCGGGAGTTAAGGGTGTATACTCTGGAAGTGCCTGATCAGGGCGATAAGTCACTTACTGTGTTCGATTCACCAGCTGACATTAAAGGCACTGCGTTTTTAAGTTTTTCCTATATCAGCGAACCCGACGATCAGTGGATGTATTTGCCGAAATTAAAGCGGGTAAAACGGATTGCCACGCAGAACAAATCGGGTCCGTTTATGAGCAGTGAGTTTGCTTATGAAGATATGTCTTCGTTTGAGTTAGAAAAATTTAAATTTAATTACCTGAGAACAGAGACCTTTGAGGGGCAGGAAGTGTATGTAGTTGAGCAGGTACCGACCGACAGATTTTCAGGTTATTCAAAACAGGTAGTTTTCATTGATACGGCAGAATACCGGCTGCTAAAAACTGATTTTTACGATAAAAAAGGTAGCTTGCTCAAAACGCTGACTCTGGAAGACTACGAGTTGCATATGGATAAATACTGGCGGCCGACAGTCTCTACAATGTCCAATGTTCAAACTGGTAAAGGAACGACTCTCATCATCAACAATATTGCTCTGCAAACCGGAGAAGTGGATGAGCGTAATTTCGATGAGAAGCGGTTAAAGCGAGTGAGGTAGAGTATGTTGCGACATTGTGCTGCGCCAGCTTTACTTTCACTGTCAATGCTGGTTGGTTTTTCATCGACTGCTCAGGCTGAATTGTCTGGCTCGATAAGTGTTGAACAGCGATATTTTCTTCAGGATGCTATTTATTCTTCACAGCCTCGGGCACAGTCTTCAATTGGTCTGTCTCCTGAGTGGTTCTTTGATTGGAACGAGGGAGATGACACGCTGGTGATCAAGCCTTTTTATCGTTTCGATCAGGAAGATCCGGAGCGAACCCGTTATGACATTCGCGAGTTTATCTGGACTCACCTCGGGGCAGATTACGAGTTCAGAGCGGGCGTTGGTAAGGTGTTCTGGGGTCAAACCGAATCGCTCCACCTGGTAGACATTATCAATCAAACCGATTTGGTCGATGCCACTGATTTTGAAACCAAACTCGGTCAGCCGATGGTGAGCTTTAGTTATTATTTTGATGCAGGTACGTTTAGTGCATTTGTGTTGCCGTATTTTCGCGAGCGAACGTTTGCCGGTGTTCAGGGACGTTTAAGGCCCGTTGTGCCAATCAGCAATGATCAAGCGTTTTATGAATCGGATGACGAGCAATCGCATGTCGATTATGCCTTGCGGTGGAAGCAATCTTTAGATAACTGGGAAATCGGACTCTCTTATTTTACCGGTACCAACCGGGAGCCGCTGCTGATTAGTACCGGCAATATTGAAGACGGTGATTTTGAGTTGTTTCCCTACTACGAGTTAATCGACCAGTATGGCATCGATTTGCTGTGGATAAACGATTCCTGGCTGTACAAATTTGAGGGTATACACAGAGAGAGTGAAACTGTGAGTTTTTTTGCCGGCGTGGCGGGAGTTGAGTATACCTGGGTCGGTGCTCTGGGCTCCGATGACGATATTGGCTGGCTGGTTGAATATCAATATGATGAGCGTGACAGTAATTTCTTTGTACCCTCGCAAAACGATTTGATGGTTGGGCTCAGATGGGTCTGGAATGATTTTGATAGTACCCAGATTTTATTCGGATTTATTCAGGATTTAGATAATACCAATTCGTACAATGCCTTTCTCGAAGCATCAACCCGCATGACAGACAATTGGAAGTGGACAATGAATGGGTATTTCTTCGCGACAGAAGATATTGAAAACCCTTATTATTTTATACGTCGTGATGACCACTTAGAATTTAACGTTGAGTACTTTTTCTAGTTTATAGCCAACAGGAGTGACTTGTGAGGTTAACCCTTTTTCTGTGCTGCATTTTGTTTTCTTGCGTCTCTCAATCGATAGAGAGGATGTATGGCGTTGTAAGCACGGGTTATAGTGATACGGAGTTTAGCCAGCGGGCCGAAGAAAGTTTTGGCTATAAAATTTTATTAGGCCATCAGTTTCATCCGAAGTGGTACGTTGAAACCGGCTATTACAAAATCGCCGATGTAGGTAACGAACAGGATATGGACACCGACTTTTTTAAAGCGGATGGTCTTTATCTCGGCGCGCTGGGCAAAGCGTCTTCACCGGAAGGAGAGCTGTTTTACCGTGTGGGTGTAGCGAGAATCGACGTTGCTGCATTTGAACCGCTTAATCCTGAAGGCGGTTGCAAAGTGGGGGGGGCCGTCAATATTGCCCCCGGTACTGCGCTTTGTCGTTTTGATAAAGGGATTTTTGCGGGGATCTTAGGTATCGGGTTTGATTTGGCTATCGCTGAAAAGCTCTTTGTCCGACTGGATGGTGATTATATTCGGGGCGGCAGTGGGCTTGATACGGGACTGATATCGTTGGGACTTCGCTACAATTTTAACTAAGCACAGTCGTACGGCAAAGTCCTATTGGGGAACAGGCCTAAACTAAAACATACCTTCTGCAGTATAAAAGAGCAGGAGGTACAGGTTTATGAAAAACGAACTAGATTCAAAATTTGTTCTGCGGGTCTTCGATAAGATTCGTCAGGAAGGCGAGGAAACCGAAGGTAAACATCGGCTCGAGGGGGTTGTAGCGTATACTGACTTCGACGGCTATACACTGTATATCAACGATGCCAAAGTAGCTATGCAGTTTGGTTTTCACAACCAGTATCATTTTGACTATCAAAAATCAGAAGATTTTGAAGCGTTTGAGAAAAAGCTCAAGCACATCGACAAGCAATACTAGTATCCAATTCGGTTGAAGGGTCGCTTCGGCGGTCCGTACCTCTGAGTATTCATCTGCACAGCTTTGGGCTACAATGCCCACAATTTTAGCCGTGACCTGCGCTCGGCGCATACGGCCTTCACCGTTGTGACAGAGGATTTCTAACTTGGCTGCAGCAATTAAGCCGCCTAAATTTTCAATGGCATTTTTTGGCCCCCGATACTGGCTGGTATGGGTGGGTGTTTTCTTTTTGTATGTGGTGACATGGTTACCTTTCCCGGTTATTAAACTGTTTGGCCGTGGCACTGGCTGGCTGCTGGGCAAAGTCGCAACATCGCGGGTAAAGGTTGCCCGGCGCAACATAGAATTATGTTACCCAGAGATGCCAAAAGCGGAACAGGATAAGCTGGTCAAACAGAACTTGCATCGCGCTGGCATGGCAGTATACGAGACTGCTATGGGCTGGTGGTGGCCCGACTGGCGTGTACGTAAACATGGTGAAGTGGAAGGCTTTGAGCATGTACAGGCAGTGCTGGCCGGGCAAAAAGGCGTGTTTGGCATGGCACTGCACAACATGAACCTAGAATTTGCCTGCCGGATTTTAGGTTTAAAATATCCAAGCATCGCCTTTTACCGCAAACACAATAACCCGCTGATGGACTATTTACAGTATCACGGCCGGGCCCGCTCGAATAAATATATGATCCATAAGCGCAATGCCAGGGCACTGCTGGCTGCGCTGGAAGAGGGGGAGTTATGCCTTTATCTGCCCGATCAGGATTATGGCCGTAACCAGAGTATTTTTGTGCCCTTTGGCGGGGTTAAGGAAACGGCGACCACAACGGCCACCCTAATGTTTATTCGCCGCACCAGTAGTTTACCGCTCATCGTGACTTCTCAATACACCACATCTGGCTATAAAGTTAAGTTCTATCCGCCCATGAACGAGTTAAAAACATTGGATGATGTGCCGGCCCTGACTTTACTTAATCAAAACATTGCCGATATTATAAATGAGCAACCTGAAAGTTACCTGTGGATGCACAAGCGGTTTAAAACCCGTCCGGATCCGAAGGCGCCGTCTTTATACAAGTAAGGTAGATTCATAACCGAGCAAAGTGGTCATGAAAAGAAGTGGTACACTTAACGAGATAGCTGTAAATCAGCGGTAGCTGGTTTTATCGACGAGAAGCAGAGAGCCTGAATGAACAAAAAGCCTACCTCTACCCTTTTTTGGGCCAAACACCTCGGATTGGCCCTGGCGGTGATTATTGTGGCGGGTATTGTTATTCACCTGCAAATGAATATGACATCCGCACCAACACCCGTAGATGCGCCGGAAGAACGTTCTGTAGCCAAAGGTTTGTCAGACTTTTACCGGGAATTCAGAATGACAGCCAATGAACCGGAGCGTTCTGAAGGGACTGACATGGTGCTTGATCTCACGCCTTCAGAACAAAGCCTTGATGATCGTCTGCAATCTATGTCGAGTGCACTGAAGCCGGTAGATAGTCGCTGGGAAGGCGAATACAAATACCGGACTTTCCGGGCTGGGAACACGCTGCGCGAGGCGATTTCATCCTATGCCGAACAGGAAGGGATGCAGGTCATCTGGGATCTGAATCAGGATTTTGTGATCAAGCACCAGTTCCAGATGGACAACACGGTTGCCGGTTCACTGGCAAAAATTGCCAGTGCTATCGACAGTAATTTTGAAGGTAAGGTCGCAACCTTCGTTTGCCCCAAACAGCGCTCACTGGTGGTGACTGAAAAAGTCACTGAATACCTGAACACGCAGTGCAGCAGGGTGGGCAGCTAATACCAACGGGTATAACGCCGCCCTCAGGCCTGATTAAATGTTTGCTGCCACTGCGTAGTAACGAACTTTCTTACCGCTTCCAGTTCCTCATTACTGTGGGCGAATTTTTCACCCGCCAGGGTTAACTGGTGATAATGGTCACGCAACGTTAAATAAGCATTTTGCAGGTTTTCAGCCGAGGTTTTTGAGATCAGTCCGGCTTGTTGAACATGCTCAATAATGCGCAGGTTATCCGGCCATTGTGTAAGTGCCGGGAATTGATGGGAATAACCGAGTACCCAGAACTGCACCATAAACTCAATATCGGTGATCCCGCCTTCGCACTGCTTCAGATCTAAGCCGCTGGCCTGGTTGTCGAGCAGGTGGTCGCGCATTTTCAGGCGCATTTTAACCACTTCATCCGCCAGTGGGGATAACTCACGCTGGCGCTGCAAAACCCGGTTTCTGACCTGCTTAAATGCTTCGAGCAGTGGCTCATCGCCGAGGATGCTGCGGGCCCTGACCAGCGCCTGATGCTCCCATGTCCAGGCTTCCTGCTCCTGATAGTGCTCAAAGCCGCTTAAATGACAGCACAGCAGGCCGGAGTTGCCGGATGGTCGCAAGCGCAAGTCGGCTTCGTAAAGCTGACCAGACAGGGTGCGGGTATTTAGCAGGTGCATGATGCGCTGGGCCAGTTTGATATAAAACTGTTGGGCAGAAACCTTTTTAGCGCCGTTGGTTTCGCTGTCCTGCGGGGCGTTATGTATAAATACCAAATCCAAATCTGAGCCGTAACCCAGCTCATAACCCCCTAACTTGCCATAACCCACGATTAAAAAGCCGGTTTCATCCTGTTGCAGGTGCGAGGGCGCACCGAATTTTTCGGTTAATTGTTGCCAGGC
>CEQU01110170.1_pt1 | contig 12000 bp, 13 predicted proteins | sample 531031 | NCBI WGS metagenome assembly CEQU01 (sample SAMEA2621216, study PRJEB7988) | marine metagenome | isolation source: saline water (ENVO:00002010), including
GCACCACGTACTCGGCGCTCACCGTGCGGGCGAGTTCCAATCCGCCGGTGACGTAGTCGTTGTGGATGTGGGTTTCCAGTACGTGGGTGATTTGCACCCCCCGCTGCTGGGCCAGGTCCAGCACTCGGTCGATGTCACGCTGCGGATCGATCACCACCCCCGTCGAACCGCTGCTGACCAGGTAACTGCGGTCACCAAGGCTGGAGGTGTCGATAATGGTGACGTCCACGAAAGGATTCCCTTCTGTTTTCGGTTACTGGTTGCATATACCCCGGTAGGTATGGATCGAAGCATCTTGGCTGGGGTAACTGATGAAGTTGGGATGTGTCAGGTCAGGACGAGCGTGTCCAGCAGGACATAGGCCGCGACGGCGAAGACCAGGTAGGCGAACCAGTGCTGCAACCGGCCGGTGTCGAGTCTGGTGCCGTAGTGCCCGGCGATCAGTGAGCCGCCGATCGCTGTCGCAACGAACGCCGCAGTAATCGACCAGTCGATGCTTGCCCCGCTGAGGTGGGAGAGCACCCCGGCCGCGGAGTTGGCGACGATGATCAGCAGGGAGGTGCCGATCGCGATGGACATCTGAACCCCGAGCAATACCACCAGGGCGGGAATGATGACGAAACCACCGCCCACGCCGAACAGCCCGGTCAGCAGGCCGACCACGAAGCCCGCGGGAATGGACCGCGGTGCGCAGCGACGCCAGTTGATGCCGGCATCGCCGACGGTGCAGGCGGTGCCGGTGTCGGCGGAATCGGCCAACATTCGGATGCCGGCGACGATCATGAGCACCGCGAAGCCGATCATCAGAACCGGCTGAGGCAGGTACTTGCCGATGGCGCTGCCGAGCAGGGTGGCCGGGATGCCGGCCACCGCGAAGATGGCGGCTAGGCGCCACTGCACCTGCCCGGTGCGTACCTTGGGCAACACCCCCACCGCCGAGGCCACCGCGACCACGATGAGCGACATGGGGATCGCCTGCTCGATCCCGAGGCCGAGCGCATAGACCAGCGCCGGGACCGCCAGGATCGACCCGCCGCCGCCGAGCAATCCCAACAGCACCCCGATCACCGCACCCAGCACCAGGGTGATGACCACAGTCACCGGCGCCACCGCTTCGACGCCCGGCCACCCGCTCCCGCCCGGCACATCAACACGGCAGTCATCGAGGTCTCCGCCGCCGATGTCACTGCAACGTCCGCACTCTTCACGCCAGCGCCAAGAACAGCTTCTCCAACTCGGCCTCGGTCATCGGCGCCGCCGCACCTTCGACCTGCCCGGCCAGGCACTCCCGCAGACCCGTCGCCACGATCTTGAAACCGGCCTTGTCCAACGCACGCGACACCGCAGCAAGCTGGGTGACCACGTCCTTACAGTCGCGGCCCTGCTCGATCATCGCAATCACGCCCGCGAGCTGACCGTGCGCACGACGCAGCCGATTGAGCACCACTGCGATGCTGTCCTGATCGCCGACCATCGCCGACTCCCTTCTCCGTAGCAGTAGTTCCCATCGTATACCCCACTGGGTATACACACGATCGCTGCGGCGACCATTCACGGGGCCCGATGGGATGTGGCGCCCATGGTCTGGAGTCAGTCACCGTTGCACCAAGGGGTCGGGGCCATCCGTGACCTGGCGTCGCCGCCCCATCGACAGGCTATACCGGTAGGGGTATACAGGGAATGGTGAATGAACCACGTGAAGTCACGGTCGACGAGTTCGCTGCCGGCTGGGCGGCCGGCCAGCCGGTGGTGGATGTCCGCGAACCCTGGGAATACGCACAGGGCCATGTCCCCGGCGCGCTGCCGATCCCACTCAAGCTGCTGGCCGAACACCTCGTCGACATCCCGGACGGTGACACCGTGTACGTCATCTGCGCATCGGGAAACCGCAGCCTGTGCGGCGCACAGATCCTGACGTCCCTTGGCCGAAACGCTGTGTCGGCCAGGGGTGGAATGACGCAGTGGACGGCTCAAAACCGGCCCATTCAGACTTGACGACCCGTCACCGCCCACCCATCCGGGTGTTGCACTGTCAGCCCCACTGAATCAACGATTGTCGACCACAACGAAAGAGAGACGCACCAATGAAGAAGAACGTACTGATCTTGGGTGCCGGATTCGGCGGCCTGGAACTAGCGGCCCAACTCTCCGACACCCTCGCCGATGAGGTCCAAGTCATCCTGATCGACCACAATGACGGATTCACCTTCGGATTCTCCAAGCTCGACGTGTTGTTCAAGAACCACACCCCCGAGGAGGTCCGCATTCCCTATGCCGAGCTGACCCGGCCAGGCCTGGAATTCCGCCAGGAACACATCACCTCCATCGACCCGGCCACCCGCCGCGTCGCCACCGACCAATCCGACTACCAGCCCGACGTCCTCGTCATCGCCCTGGGCGCCGACTACGAGCCCGGAGCCACCCCTGGCTTCACCGAGGACGGCTACGACTTCTACACCGTGGACGGGGCCGCTCGGCTGCGTGACCGCCTAGCTGAATTCACTAGCGGCACCATCGTGTTGGGCATCCTCAGCGTCCCCTTCAAGTGCCCGCCAGCACCCTATGAGGCAATCCTGCTGCTACATGCCCACTTGGTCGAGCGGGGCATCCGTGACACCGCCACCATCAAGGTGATCAGCCCAATGCCCTCCCCGATCCCGGTCTCCCCAGAAACATCCGAAGCGCTGATCACCGCCATGGCCGAACGTGGCATCACCTACCGGCCCGACACAAAGATCCATTCACTCGACCCGAACCAACACCTCGCCCACACCGACACCGACACCGTGCCCTACGACCTGTTCATCGGCATCCCCAAACACCGCGTCCCCGACGTGATCGACGCCTCCGGGCTGACTGCTGGAGGCAACGACGGATGGATCGCCGTCGACCCCGCCACGCTCGCTACCAAACATGCTGGCGTGTACGCCATCGGCGACTGCGCCGACGCACCCGTACCCCGAGCCGGGGTTTACGCCGAAGACGCTGCCCGCACCGTTTCCGCCCACATCGCCGCACAGCTGCACGGAACACCCTTTACCGCCAAGTATTCCGGGCGCGGGGTCTGTTACATCGAGTTCGGCGATGGACAGGTCGGCAAGGTCGAGGCCGACTTCCTCTCCGGGCCCAAACCCACCGCCCCCTTCATCGGGCCCTCCACCGACCTGGCCGACGAAAAAGGCGAATTCGCCAACACCCGACGGCACCGCTGGTTCGGCCGATCCGAAAGCTGAACGACAGAACGTCTCCGATGGCTGCCGTGCCGGACATTGGCGGATTTGGCTACGCGCAGCGTTGCCGGCGCGCCGGTTCGCCTCGGCCTCGGCTCGGACGGAACCCAATTGTCCTGGGAACCGATCGCAACCGGCGCCCAACGCAGCCGTCGACACCACCAAGTACCACCACTCGACCTGCATATCGACCTCCTATCGCTCGCGACGACGAGAGCCCCATGCTGACGTGCCTTACGTGACTAAAACACCAAGGGACTGACCAAAATGCGGACAACGCGCCAGGCCAGAACGCATTTTCTGTCATTAGTCGGGCGTTTCAAGGGTAGATAACGGTGGTGCCGGCCTCGTACTGATCGATACCTTCCGACGCTGACCGCGCCCCCGCCGACTTCAGGTTCGACCGCTAGCGTCGACGTCGACCGCACCGCCACACTGGAAGGACAACCACTGATGGCACTCACCATCGGCGACACCGCCCCCGATTTCCACGCCCAAACCACCCAGGGTCCGATCAACTTCCATGAGTGGATCGGCGACAGCTGGGCAGTTCTGTTCTCCCACCCCCGCGATTTCACCCCGGTGTGCACGACCGAACTCGGCTACATGGCCAAGATCAAACCCGAATTCGACCAACGCAACACCAAGATCATCGGGTTGTCGGTCGACCCACTCGACAACCACGCCGCATGGGCCGACGACATCGCCGAAACACAAGGTACCGCGCCCAACTATCCGATGATCTCCGACAACGACTACACCATCTCGAAGGCCTACGGGATGCTGCCCGCCAACATCGCCGGCGACCCGACCAGTCACACTCCGGCCGAGATGGCGACGCTGCGCAACGTCTTCGTCATCGGCCCCGACAAGACGATCAAGTTGGTGCTCGTTTACCCGATGACCACCGGCCGCAACTTCGACGAGGTGCTGCGTGTACTCGACTCGCTACAACTCACTGCCGCGCACAAGGTGGCCACCCCCGCCCAGTGGAACAGAGGTGGCGACGTGATCATCGCCGGCTCGGTCAGCGACGAGGAGGCCAAAGAGATCTATCCGGACGGCTGGACTGCCCCTCGTCCCTACCTGCGCATCGTTGCCGACCCCACCCAAGGCTGAGGGCGCCCACGGGCGTGCACCCGTTCACTGCGCAACGGCAATGAGGTTGCTGCGCAGGAAGGCGATTTGGTCGGCGCACACTCGGTTCAACCACTCCCCGGCGAACAGGTCGAAATGCCCTATGGGGTAACGGCTTAACTCGCCCCGAGGAGCTTCTTCGGCGACGCGAATCGCGGGATCGGGTGGCGCGATTGCGTCGTGGTCGCACACACTGACCAGCAGAGGGCAGGTCACCTGGTCGGCTTTGGCGGCGGGCCGATCCGATCGCAAGTGCAACACGATACGGGCAGCAACGGCGGGCTCCCAACCGATCGGGTCGGGTGGCAGAATCGCCTCGAATCCAGCTCTCGCATCGCGTGTAGTCATCATCGCCACCGTGCCGGGTTCGCCAACCAGATCGACGTAGATGGGGTCGCGGCCGCGGCGGGCGCGCAGCGCGTCGCGAAGAGCCCGCACAGCCAGCCGGTAGGTGGCGACACGACCGGCCGAGCGCATCGCCGCAGCCGCCGCCGCGCGACCGTCGACGAAAGGGTTTTGGATGATGGCCGCGCCGATACGTGGGTTGGCGGCGGCGGTGGCCAGTACATGCCCGCCGCCGAAAGAGGTCCCCCACAGCGCCATCCGGCCCGGATCGACGCCATCCAGGCCGCACGCGTAGTCCAGTGCCGCGCGCAAGTCTGCTCGCTGTCGGCGGATGTCGATCAGACCGCGCGGTACGCCCCCGCTGGTGCCGGAATGGCGGTAGTCGAAGGTGAGCGCGGCGATCCCCGCGGCGGCGAACCGCGTCGCGAACTCGGGCAGCGCGGCGCTGCGGATGCCACCGATGCCGTGAGCCATCACGACGCACGGGTGGGTGCCGTCTGTTCGTGGCCGGTACAGCCAGCCGTCGCAGCGATCGCTACCGGAACTGAAGGCGAGGTCCTCGCGTACCACCTCGAAATGCGGGTGGGCGGGGTGGATCGGACTATCGGGTATGGACATGGCAGCGATGCTGGGCCTTAATGTCGACATGAAGTCAAGCGATGAAGATGGCGACGTGTCGATCGGCGAGCTGGCGGAGCATTTCGGCGTCGCTACCCATGTGCTGCGCCACTGGGAATCCGTGGAACTGCTGGTTCCGCACCGCTCCTCAGTGGGCCATCGTGTCTACGGGCGCGCAGACCGGTTTCGGGTTGCGGCGATCCTGCAAGCCAAGCGTGCCGGGATGGGTCTGGAGGACATTCGGGAGATCCTCACCGCGGCCACCCCGGCGAAGCGCAACGCGGTGCTGCACCGGCAGCGCGATCAGCTGATCGAGCGCATCGCTGCTGCGCAGTCAGCGCTGGCCCTGGTGGATTCCGGGTTGAATTGCGAACACGGCGACTTGGCCATGTGCCCCCGGTTTCAGTCGGTCCTTGCCGAACGGGTCGACAGCCGATCAGCCGCCGGCGATGTGGCCGGCGATTGATAGGTCATGTGTGCCGCGGACCAGCGCCACATGCCCAGCCACGCCACCGGGGCAAGCAGGAGGACCGCCCACATTGCGGGAACGTAGCTGTAGCCCGGTTGGTCGAGGAACGGGAAGCACAACGAAATGAGCGAGTTCGGTGATGCCCAGCGACGCGGAGAACGCCCAAGCCAGGTAGCAGCCGAATGCCGGTGCCCTCATCATCAGGACCGGGATGAGCAGCCACACGCCACACCGACACCAGAAGCAACAGGATGACAGACACCGAGGCGACGGCTGGTGACGGCAGCGCGGTCACTTCGGAGGTGGGCGAAGAAGAAGCCCGTCTGCTCTTCCTCGACCCGACCCGATGCGCCAGGAACTGGGCCAGGGCGATGAAGTACGGGATCCCGATGTCGGCCCAGCTGCCGCGGTTGGGCAGCAGCAGCCACAGCAGCAGCCCGCCGACGAATCCCGCAGGTGAACAAGTGACCCGCCCGAAAGCCAGATGACCCAAAACCAGCGTTGACATCGTGGTCGCTATTGCCAGCGCGATCGATGTCGGGGGGCTTACGGTGCTGTCTGTTTGGGCGCATCGTCTAGGCGCCATTTCGTCTGAACTTCGCAGCGGCGTGGCCGGATTCGGATGTCACCAGGAAAATGGGCGGGGCGACGCGTCCCGGCCGTCACGGTCTGCCGCGGGTGTTCGTCGTGGTCTTCCCCGGTGGTTGCTCCGACGTTTCTGGCAACAGGCGGATCACCAGACGGTCGAATTCTTCACCCCACCCGGCGTTGTCGGTGCGCGCCAGCCCGCCGACCTCGACCGTCAGAGCACCGCCGTCTTCGTCTCTGCTGATCTTCACCCAGATCCGTCGCCGACGAATGATCAGCGAGACCAGCAGGCCGGCCATCATCGTCATGGCGAACACCAGCACCCAGATCTGCGCCGGATCATGTGACACCTGCAGACTCACGAAGTCGGTGACCGCGTCGAAACGGACCATCGTGCCGTCGTCAAGGCGTGTCTCCTCGCCCAGACGTAGGTTCACCCTGGCCATCCGATTGAGACGACCCTGCCCGATCATGCGCCTGTCCAACGCGAAAATCGATTGCGGGCGACCAGAATCCAAGCCGGTATCACCTTTGTAGATGTCGATCGCCACGGCGGGATCATTGAGGGCGGGGAACGCCGACGATAACAGCGTGCCGTCCAATTGCGCCGTCGGCGCCAGCAACCCTGCCAGCGCGATCTGATTCTTGCGGCGCTCATCGGGGTCGGGATAGCTGCCCGCCGGCGGGTCGAAACGCATAGCACCCGAGGACAGCAACGTCTGCAGATCCTCGGGCTGCCACTGCAGGGTCTGGGTACGCGTCTGCCCATCCGGGAAGGTGACCGTGAACGTCGGTGCGTAGCCGTGCCCGAGCAGATACACGCGGTTCCCGCCGACCCTCAGTGGTTCGTTGACTCTCAGCTGATAAGCGTTCCAGGTATCGTTTACCAGGTCGTCCCCGGCCTGATAGACGGTGTCCGCGGCGAACGACACCGCTTGTCCGCTCGGCAGGAAACTGACTTCGAAATCGTTGACGCGCAGACAGATTGGGTATAGCGCGGTACCGTCAACGGTTGTGCCCGCACGGAAGGCATCAAACGCCGCGGGCGAGGCCGAACAGAATCCCGGTCCCCCGTCGGCGATCACGATGACGTTTCCCTCGTAGCCGAACAGTTTCCCCGCCGCGATGGAAACGAGCAGTCCGATGAGCGAGAAGTGGAAAACCAGGTTGCCCGCCTCCCTCAAATAACCCTTCTCCGCTGAGACTTCGACGAAGCCGTCGTTGCTGCGGGTGGTCCTGCGCCATCGGCGCAAACTGTCGGAAACTGCAACGCCGAGGGCGTCAGGATCCCCGTTGATGACCATTACACGGTGCTTCGGGAGCCGGCTGAGATTGCGCGGCGCCGCCACCGGTGTGGCCGCAAGGCTGCGGGCATGCTCAATCAACCGCGGTGTCAGACAACCGATCAGCGAGACGAACAGCAACGCATAGATCGAGGTGAACCAGACGCTGGAGAACACGTCGAACACCTGAAACCGGTCCAGCCACGGACCGAGTCGCGGATTGTCGGCGAGATAGCCGGCTACGGTCGTCGGGTTGACCGTGCGTTGCGGCCACAACGCGCCCGGTATCGCGGCAAATGCCAGCAAGAACAACAAGACGAGCGCAGTGCCCATCGAGGTGAGGGCACGCCAAGTGTTGCGGACATAGGCCAACGCTCGTCTCATATCGGCAACGTGGTGTTGGTGACGAACGCGTCACGGATCCAGGTGACGAACTCGTTCCACAAGCCGGTCACCAGTGCCACTCCCACGGCGACGAGCAGGACACCCCCGAAAATCTGAATCGTCCTGGTGTGCCGGCGAAGCCACCCCAGCGCATGTACCGCACGTGCTGAACCCAATGCGAGCAGGAGGAACGGAATACCCAGACCCAGACAGTAGGCGATGACCAGCACCACGCCGCGGGCGATGTTCGACCCCTCGGTGGCCGAGGCGACCGCGATGACACCGGTGAGCGTGGGTCCCAGACACGGCGTCCAGCCGAGCCCGAAGACCGCCCCGAGCAGCGGGGCACCGCCGACGGTGGACACCGCCTTCGGCGTGAACCGGGCCTGGCGCTGCAGCGCCGGGATGAAGCCCATGAACACCAGGCCCATCACGATCGTGAGGACACCGCCGATCCGCTGCAACAGCAACTGGTTGCTGATGACCGTCGAGGTAAGGCCCAGAATGGCGATGGTGCCCATCAGGAATACCACGGTGAAACCAAGGATGAACAGCCCTGCGGCTCCGGCGACCCGTAAACGCACCCCACGCGATCCAAGTCGGCTGTCCTCGTCGACGCCCACCACGGCAGCGAGATAGGACAGATATCCCGGCACCAGCGGCACCACGCACGGAGACGCGAACGACACCATCCCGGCCAGCACCGACACCAGCAGTGCCGGCACAATATTGCCTGACATGGCGGTCTCGGTGAAACCGTTCATCGGCGCCAATGCATGTCGATCCGCATCCTCAAGTAATCTACGTAGTTACTACATAAGGTAGTAATTCAGCACCATAACCGCCCCGCGCGTTCTCGTGACCCGAGCCCGTCAAGTTTATCTCAACGTCGGTTAGTATGTTGCCATGAGTAGCCCGCCTGTCGACAGCTGCGATCTGTTGTGTCTTGATCTGCCGCACGCCGAGGCCATCCGCGCCTCGCTGCCGGCGCTGAACACAGTGGAGTCGGCGGCCTCAGCCGCCAAGGCGCTGAGCGATCCCACCCGCCTGATGATCGCGACGGCGTTGAGCAACGGTGATGAGTTGTGTGTCTGCGACATGGCCTGGGTGGTCGGCTCGGCGCAGAACCTGGTGTCACATCATCTGCGGCAGTTGAAGAACGCCGCCTTGGTCGCTTCTCGCCGCGACGGCAAGCTGGTGATGTATCGGCTCACCCCGCTCGGCGTCCACTTGACTGCCGCAGTAAACGCTTCGGTTCGTGTTGAGGAGGTCAATCGTGTCTGATGCATGCTGCGGACCGCCGCCAGAGGGTCAGCAGTCCGGCGAACCCGAGTCCGGACCTGAAAAGCTCTGGCAGGTACATGAATTGCAGATGGCCGTGGCGTGGCCAAGGATGAACCCGCCTCGGTCGAGTCCGATGTTCGTGGGGGGTGAGTGGCCGGAACATAGCCGGTGAACCCGCCGAGCAGCCAAATATGGACACCCTCCCCACCGCTGTCGCGGCGCCAGGCACCGGTTCACCGGGCGCCCGATGCGATCCTCGTCGGCTGATCCCTCGTCGGCTGATCGCCGTTGTCGCCGGCGGCGGGTTGCTGTGGAGCAGCTTTCCACCGACAGACTGGTGGCCCGCCGCTTTCGCCGGACTCGCTCTGCTGGGCTGGGTCCTGGCCCACCGCAACACCACAGTGCTCGGCGGCCTGGGCTTTGGCTTCGTCTTCGGCGTGGCGTTTTACCTGCCCCTGTTGCCGTGGACCGGTGCTCTGGTCGGCATGGTTCCGTGGTTGGCTTTGAGCACTCTGTGCGCGGTGTTTACTGCACTGTTCGGTGCCGCCGCCGTGGCACTGCGCGATCAACCGGGTTGGCCGATGTGGTGGGCCACCTGGTGGGTCGCTGTGGAACTGTTGAAGAGTACCGTGCCCTTCGGCGGATTCCCTTGGGGTGTACTGGCTTTCGGCCAATCCAGCGGGCCGCTGGCGCAACTGGCACCCTGGGGAGGACCTTCCCTGATCTCGTTCACCACGACGCTGATCGGTTTCACCGTCACGGCGGTGCTCGTTGGTCCGGGTCGACACCGACGGCGCAGCGCGGTAGTCGCGCTGTCAACGGCACTGTGTCTGGCGGCCCTCACCGGACTCGCCTGGGAGCCCTGGCGTTCGGATCGTGAGAAACAGACTCTGGTGGTTGCGGCGGTGCAGGGCAACGTGCCGCGCCTCGGCCTGGACTTCAACGCACAGCGGCGCGCCGTGCTGGACAACCACGTTCAGCAGACTCTGCGTCTCGCCGACGACGTTCGCGTCAGTCGCGCGCCCCAACCCGATCTGGTGGTGTGGCCGGAAAACTCCTCCGACATCGACCCATTGATCAACAACGATGCAGCACAACAAATCGACACTGCTGCACGGGCGATCAACGCACCCATTCTGATCGGCGCGGTCCTGAGCAACCCACCACAAAGCACCGACCCCAGATCCACCTCGAACACCATGATTCTCTGGTCACCCGAGGACGGACCCGGCGCCCGCCACGACAAAAAGATCCTGCAACCGTTCGGTGAATATCTACCGTGGAGAGGGTTCTTCCGGCTCTTCTCCGTTTATGCGGAGCGCGCCGGCTTCTTCGTTCCCGGTGCCGGCTCCGGTGTCGTCGAAGCCGCCGAGGTCTCCGTCGGAGTCGCTACCTGTTGGGAGGCGGTTTTCGACCGTGCTCCTCGTGAATCGGTTCGTAACGGCGCCCAGGTGTTGGTCATCCCGACCAACAACGCCACCTTCAACGAAACTATGAGTCGGCAGTTTCTCGCGTTCGCGAAGATTCGCGCCCTCGAGCACCGACGGCCGGTCGTGGTGGCAGGCACCACCGGCGTCAGCGCCATCATCACGCCGGACGGCCGGGTTGTCGATGAGACAGCCTTCTTCACCGCCGACTATCTGATCAGCCGCATTGAACTCAACGACGAACTCACCCCGGCCACGCGGTGGACCCCGATCATTCACGGGGTTGTCACCGCTTTGGCAATCGCTGCGCTCTTGTTAGCGGCGATCCAGCGCTATACGCCGTCGTGGCGCAAATCGTCAAGCGGATGATGCGAGCATGTCCGTCGGCCCGACCACGAGTATCTACTATTCGAGATAGTAGGTACGTGAATCCCGATGATGCAGAGGAAAGATGGCCAGAAAGCGAAGGAACGAACGTATGAGCACCGTGCCACTGGCGGTCCTCATGGTCGCGATCCTGACACTATTGTCTGCCTGCTCGAACGCGGGAACTGGTGCGCAAGCTGGGAACTTCGACTTCGTATCGCCTGGCGGCAAGACAGTCCTCTACTACGATCCAGCGGACTCGCGAAGCACTATCGGAGCGTTGAGCGGTCCGGATCTGATGACAGACGAAACCGTCAGCCTGTCCGACTTCACCGGCAAGATCGTCGTCATCAACGTTTGGGGATCATGGTGTGCCCCGTGCCGCACCGAGACTCCCGAACTCGAACTGGCCTTTAATGAATACCGTTCCCGCGGCGTCCAGTTCCTTGGCATCGACGTTCGCGACGATCTCCAGGCAGCACGTGACTTCAAGACCGACCGCAACGTCAGCTACCCATCCATCTTCGACCCCGAGATGCGCACCCTCATCGCCCTGGGCCGCAACTATCCCACCAGTGTGGTTCCCACCACCATGGTGCTTGATCGCCAACACCGAGTGGCAGCGGTCTACCTGATGGCTTTACTCGCCGACGACCTAAGACCGCTGCTGAATCGCCTTCTGTCGGAATCCTAGTGTTGGCGAGGTTCTTTAGCTCTGAAGTTGCCGGGCTGGGATGCGGCACAGACCAAACGAAGAGCGTACCTGCCCAGTGCCGACCAGATGTTTCCGCAGTTGACGATGTCTCACTTTCTGTCATGTCGGTCGACATGATGGGTTGACTCGACAGCTGTCGACTGGGCGAGTGAAC
>CEQU01035566.1_pt1 | contig 11930 bp, 10 predicted proteins | sample 531031 | NCBI WGS metagenome assembly CEQU01 (sample SAMEA2621216, study PRJEB7988) | marine metagenome | isolation source: saline water (ENVO:00002010), including
GGCGTAGCGAGGGCGTGCTGACACGACCCCCGCGATTGCAGTTCTACTAGTTAAAATGTCTGCTAGGGGATATGAGGCTAGATCTTCACGCAGTCGCGGACCTACCGCCCGAATTCTGGTTTTCTGACAGATTCCGTTGCCCGACGTCGTTAGGTTAATACGAGGCTGACGGCTCTATGGAGTGAGCTCAATTGCACGCAAGCGCGCCACCTGCGGAGAAGATTTGCGAAAATTACGCCCGCTATGGGATCGTCACGCGACCGCCCGAGGCAACGATAGTTTGCCCTGTCATAAAGTCACTGTGATCTGACAACATAAACATGGCGATGGGCGTTATGTCATCGACAGATCCGATTCGCTTTACCGGTGTTAGTTCAATCAGCTGCTCAAGAAGCTCAGGATCCGCCGTGTCCAGAATGTCTGTCTTGATCAATCCTGGTGCAATTGCGTTGACGCGAACACCATCTTCAGCAAGGGCGACGCCAAGCGAACGGGTAAAGCCGATAATCGCGGACTTACTTGTCGCATATGCAATTGCATACGGCTTGGGCTCAAGGCCTGCAATGGACGCTAGATTAACGATGCGTCCAAACCCCCGTTCTACCATTGAGTCTTTCACGGCCCAACTGCATAAATAAGTGCCCGTAACATTGATGGACATGGTTCGGTTCCATAATTCGAGAGATGTTTCGGTGTGTGGAACCACATCAAAGACTCCGGCGTTGTTTACCAGAAAGTCAATCGGCCCGAGTCGCTCGACGACTTGGTTGACCATCGTGGCCACTTCATCGGGATCGGCTACGTTGGCTTTTATAGCGATGGCGTTTCGGCCAAGTTGTTCAATGGCATTTACAACTTCACTGGCAGCATCTGCGTTGTTGCGAAAATTAATCGCTACATCGGCTCCGAATTCTGCAAGCTGTAATGCAATTGCTTTGCCGATACCCCGTGAACCTCCCGTGACAAGTGCTACGCGATTGCTGAAGTCGTATGTTGCTTTACTCATTAGTGATTTCTCTCACGGAAGTTGGGCTGAATAGCTGAGTGCGGTTTTACATCATAACACTTCATTGCGGAGGCCTGTTAAAATGGCTTGTGGTGATGAATTGTCACAGGATATGCAACTTGACATCCGAGAAATGAAATGAAAATAGTTAGAGATTTGTTATTGGTTTGCATTACATGCATATTAGTGTCGCTTTCTTCTGAAGCAGCAGAGTGGGCACAGTTCCGTGGAGCAGATGGCAGCGGGATTTCGACGGAGAAGGACTTGCCCGTATCATGGTCTTCTGAAAATGGAATTCTTTGGGCAGCAGATTTGCCGGGTCAGGCAAATTCTTCACCGGTGATCACGAAAAAGCGTGTTGATCTGACGACTCAACTACAGGATGGGTCACTGGTGGTTATCTCGTTGGACCGTGAGACAGGCAAGGTGATATGGCAAGTAAAGCTCGGTGCCGGCAAGTTGGATGCCAAAGGTCCGGCAAATCTGTATTCGCACCGTCATAATGCAGCAACTCCCACTGCAGTCGCCGATGAGGGTCATACCTGGGCGTTTTTTGGTAGTGGACATCTTGCTTGTATTTCAGCTAAGACTGGCGATGTCGTTTGGCAGCGGGATCTCGTTAAAGATTACGGTGCGTATAACATCACTTTTGGAATGGGGTCATCGCCAAGACTATGGAATGATCTGCTGATCGTAAGCTGCATGACCAAAGGAGCAAGTTATGTGGTAGCTCTGGATAAATCTAGTGGCAAACAAGTATGGAAGCATGATCGCCGCTACCCGGCTAAGGATGATGGGCCGGATGCGTATAGCACCCCTGCCCTAATCAAGGCTGGTGGCAAAGAACAACTTGTTGTTGTCGGTTCCGATCATGTAAATGGCTATGATCCGGCCAGTGGAAAGGTGTTGTGGTATAGCGACGGACTGGCAATCGATAGTCCTTATGGCCGAGTCATTGCGTCGGCTATCGGCAGCAATGGAACCATTGTCGCAACTTCGGCTAACCCCGGTGGTGGTGGACTTGGGCATGTCCTTGCGGTGAAAGCTGGTAAAGGAAACGTCAGTGAGTCGGGTTTCGCATGGAAACATGCCAAAACCACGCCAGACTGTTCGACGCCGATCGTACTTGGTGACAGAGTGTTTATGGTGACCGACAACGGAATCGCATCTTGCTTGAAACTTAACGATGGTTCAGTTGTTTGGACGAAACGGCTTAACATCGGTACCATTAATGCCTCACTCGTTGCAGGTGACGGCAAGATTTACGTGCAGGGAATCGACGGGAAGTGTGCGGTCGTCGCAGCCGATGATAACGGCGAGATCATATCTGTAAATGAGTTGGACGGTACGTTTTATGCGACACCTGCGATCAGCGACGGTGTCATATATTTACGAGCGTACGAACGGATTTATGCAATAAAGCCATAACGCTGATAGCTTTCACGTGAGCCGTAAAGGATGAATTAAATGAGCATCGGAAACAGATACGAAGACCTGGGAATCGACGTCAAGCTGGATGAATTCAGCAGTTTTGATCCTGGGTATCGAGACATGGTGGACTTTCTCGTGGATCTGGGAACCACGGGCATCACACATTCAGGAACCAAAGGATATCTGGCACACCTGGTATCGGTATATCATGACTTACGTCGTTGGCAGCAGCCGGTATATTTATGCCGCGCAGGTATGTACCATTCGATCTACGGCACGCAGGTCTTTCAAGGTTTCAAGCTGGGTCTGGATCAGCGTGACGAGTTGAAGGAACTAATCGGTGAAGAGGCCGAGTGGATAGCTTTTCTGAATTGTTTCGTTCAGCGTCAACGATTCGACGAGATTGTTGTCAGCGGCAGTGATGAACGCGTAATTGAGAATCGTGAAACGGGTGATGTGTACGAAGTTACGGATAGAGCATTTCGTGATCTGGCAACATTGCATATCTGTGATTGGCTTGAACAAGTCGAACGATCCACTTATTGGAACTACCGAAAAGAAGCGCTAAGAGCGATGGCGGAGTTTTCCGGAGATATTGCCGTCGAGAACTATGACAGAGTATTCGCTCGTAAGCCAGATATTGTGCCGGAGACTCCTCCTGAGTGGGGCGGTTAGCATCCCGCGCTAACAAAACTGCAATGAACAAAGAGTGCCAAAACTCAATGGGGCAAGACGTGAATATCATCCAATTCGTAAACAGCGACGGTCAGCAGCGTGTCGGTATCGTGAATGGCAATGAAGCGGCGGATCTAACTGCTGTTGTCCCGGAAATCTCTGGCACCGTGCAACTTGCATTGTCAGCCATTCGTGAAGGGTGCTCACTAGCGGATAAGGCAGCACAATTGGCTCAAGGCGCTCCCTGTGTCGATTATGCAGCTCTTTGGAATGCAAACTTTGGTGCGGAATCGGGTTATCTCTTGCCGCCGTTGACTGGGCCATCTAACCATCAGACTTTCATAACCGGTACGGGTCTTACTCATACCGGAAGTATGGAATCACGCGACAAAATGCACTCCGACGAAGCAGAGACTGTCGATGAGATGCCAAAAACAGATTCAGCCAGGATGTTTGACATGGGGCTGCAGGGTGGGAAGCCCGACGATGAGAGTCGAGGGGTTGCGCCTGAATGGTTCTATAAGGGAAATGGCTTAAACCTAAGGTCACATCGTCAAGATCTGGAAATACCTGCATTTGCGCTTGATGGTGGCGAGGAACCCGAGTTAGTCGGTTGTTACCTTATTGACGACAACGGTGTACCACGGCGACTTGGGTTTGCAATTGGCAATGAGTGGTCGGATCATGCAACCGAGACCATTAACTATCTGTACCTAGCGCCGTCCAAACTGCGTGCCTGTGCTGTTGGCCCAGAGTTAGTCATAGGACACGGTTTTGAAAATCTGGATGTTCGATGTAGTGTTACACGTGATGACGATCTGATTTATGACAGCGGCGACTTGAAAAGTGGTGAGCAGTATATGTGTCATTCGCTCCGCAATTGTGAAGATCATCACTTTAAGTACCCCTTGCACCGAGAACCGGGCGATGTACACCTGCACTTTTTTGGTACAAGTAAGTTGAGCCACAGTGAACGCGATTGGAAGTATCAGGCGGGTGATGAAATACGCGTGACGGTTGCTGACTTTAGCCGACCACTGATAAATGTTGTTTGCGATGGAGACCCGACGCTCAAAAGTCCAGTGCGTGTCGAGACTTGCTAGCCTCAATCGGAGTCATTGAATGAATCTGAACCACATACATCGACATACTGCAGCGTTTGTTTGCATGTTGACACTTGCGGCGGGTTTTGTTGATCAGGCATTCGCTAAAAAGCCGACGAATGTCATTTTAATTCTTGCTGATGATGTCGGTTTTGAAGGGCTTGGTTGTTTCGGTGGACGCTCTTATCAAACGCCTCGTCTGGACGACTTGGCTAGTCAGGGCATGAAAGCGATGCATTGTTACAGCATGGCTGTTTGTCATCCGACGCGAGTTTGTCTTCTGACGGGCAAGTATCCATTTAGAACCAAAAATCCTAAGTGGGGCAGTTTTCCCAAAGATCACGAGTCAACAACGATTGCGAGTGTATTAAAAGACGCCGGTTATCGTACCGCAGTTTCCGGTAAGTGGCAGTTGTCATTGCTCAGCAAAGATCTGGACCAACCACATCGCATGGGATTTGAGCAATACTGTTTATTTGGTTGGCACGAAGGTCCCCGTTATCACAGCCCAATGATCTTCGAAAATGGGAAGCAGCGAGATGGGCTGGAGAAAGGATACGGTCCGGATGAATACCGCAAATTCATCGAAGGGTTTATTTCTCAAGATGATGACCGTCCTTTCTTTGTTTTCTATTCGATGGCATTGTGCCACGACGTGACCGATGATTTGGATGCTCCGGTTCCTCATGGCCCGGATGGGCGCTACCTAAACTACTCTGAAATGATTGCGGATATGGACAAGCAAGTTGGACAATTGATGCAGTTTATTCAATCTTCAGAACACGCAGATAACACGCTGGTGATCTTTACAACGGATAACGGGACGCCAAGTCGATACATCGCAAGGGCCGAAGGCGAAAAGTTGATTCGACTGCCCATCGAGTCGAATCTTAATGGTGAGATGCGACTTGGCGGAAAAGGCAAGCTAACAGACGCTGGAACAAGGGCACCGACGATTTTTTGGATGCCAGAGGTCGTTGAGGCCGGTACAGAAACAGATCAGCTGATTGATTTTACAGACTGGTATGCAACGTTGCTTGATGTTGGAAATGCGCGGCTTCCCCGCGGGTATCAAATTGACGGGATTAGCTGTGTAGACACGATTCTAGGTGATTCGTCCGAAAGGACCGTTGCTTTTGCAGAACACGGAAAACGCTACTTTCTGCGAGACCAACGGTGGAAGCTATATAACAACGGTGACTTGTACGACGTGCAAGCGGGCCCCGAGGAGTCCATGCCATTTGGCCTTAAAACTGACTCTCGGGCTTCATCATTGGCAAGGCGAAGGCTTTCGGATCAAATGCGCAAAATGGGTTTACCGCAGACCATTAGGTGAGTAGCAATTTCACCTGAATGTCCCCATATATCGAGCATTATTCTGCACAATCGGTACGACTAGCGCAAATTCATATTAAATGCGCCTGATTTGATATTCAGCTCGTTCTTAATGGAGATTCAGGTGCAATTCTTAGATATCTGATATAAGTCGCGGTACATGTGTACTGTGCAGAGCATCTCAAAAGATTCTTAAATTCCACTTTGTGGCATTTAAAAAATCCCCCTTTTGGGATAGATTGAACGTATGCCGCAATGTTTATATATTATTGGTGCGGTATATGTTCTTATCTTATTAACTATTCGTAGGAGTGTGACGTCATGACCACACGAACAAATTCCAAACGCAAAGGCTTTACGCTTGTGGAACTTTTGGTGGTAATTGCCATCATTGGTATCCTCGTAGCTTTACTTTTGCCTGCCGTGTCAGCTGCTCGCGAAGCTGCACGAAAGATGTCATGCCAGAATAATCTAAAGCAGATTGGTCTAGCATTGCGCACGTATGAAACTACGTTTAAGAGTCTGCCTCCAAATGGTTTGTACCACTGGCAACGGCAGAGTCGTAACCCATTTACCTGGTGGGCAACATCCAAAGGAAGCCAGTTCACAAAGCTACTTCCATTCCTGGAGCAAGATCCGCTATACAAGCAGTTTAACCAGAGTATTACTGGGCGTCGGACGGCCAATCCTTATCGAAACCATCCGTTCTTCGAAACGACTATAGATGTCCAATCCTCTTTTCAACCGAAATTTGTTCGTTCAACGGTTATCGATGTGCTGCTGTGCCCGTCGGCTGACGTAGCACCGTTCCTTCACCGAGCGAATTTTGACATAGACTTTGCAATGACCACCTACGCATTCAGCTTGGGTAACCAATGGTGTACTTCGTGGCGTAATATGTGCCCGCAGTACAACGGCAACCTCTTTGGTACAGGTCCAGCCAACCACGGTAATGACGGTCGCGGTTATCGCGCATCCGGCGTTTTCCTTCGTGGCCACTGGGCAGCACGCCTGCAAGACGTAACCGATGGTGAAAGCCAGGTAATTGCACTTGGTGAAATGCTTCCACAAAAGAGTGATCACTCTCACCGTGGATGGAATAACTTCAATTCACTTTGGTATGTTACAAATGGTCCTATCAACTTTCACGTAGTGGGCGTTGGTGAAAAAGGATTTGCATGGGGTGGTCAACGCCCTGCGCAAGGCAATCCTTTTGGTTGTACTCACTTCAAGACTTGGAATACCTCCCAGGCATTCAAGTCTCGCCATAAGGGTGGTGCACAATTCGTCTTTGTTGACGGTAGCGTGCAATTCCTTTCCGATTCGATTGATTACATGACGTACCAACGTCTTGGTGATCGCCGTGACGGTGAGCCACTTGGTGAAGAGTGGAAGAACTAAATAAGTTCTTTTCAACTAAGAACAAGAACAAGAAAACCTCCCCTTGCCTCATGGCTTGGGGAGGTTTTTTTATGCGCGAAATCTAATTAGTTTTCGTATGCCATTGGATACGAGTCTACGCTTCTACCGTGCTTCGCATCTTCTCCATCCCGACCTTGGCAACTTCCAGGGGATCTTCCTGCCACAAATCTTCGCGAAACAGTTCGAGGCTCAAATATCGATCGTACCCAACTTGATCTAGCAGTTCGAGATAACGCTTTAAGTCAAATACACCGTCACCAGGCATCACTCGATCCTTATCGTGTTGTTCGATGCGAGTTGGCTCCGCTGGAATATCGTTGTAGTGACTGATGCCGATCTGACCGGCGGAAAGTTTGGCGATGGATTCAACACTGCCGCCACCACGGAAAATGTGAAAGGGATCCAGGATGGTTGTCGCATCATCTCGACCACTCTTATTCATGACTTCCAAGGCATCTTCGATGGTGTTCAGTTCATCGACGAACCCAAGGAATTCCATGCTTGGTTTTACGCCAATTTGGTCTCCTAATTCCAGAAGTTCTCGATAGTGTTTGGCACCCTGGTAATAATCTGCTGAGCCCATGGGTGGACCGGCAATGATATGCGGCGCGCCTAAAATAGCTGAGTGTTCCATTCGGCGTTTGCATTCATCAACGGCCGCGATGTGTTCTTCGCCGTCTGTCTCAAACCAACCGGCTAAATAGATGGTTGTTGGGACTGCAAGGCCAGCATCATCAACCGCCTTGCGGATGTCCTGGATTTCTCCGCCGGCATCCAAATGAGCATCGATATGGTCATGCCAAAGCTCGATGGCGACATAGCCGGCTTCAGCGGCAACTTGGATCTGTCGCATGATAGGTGTGGTCATGATTGTGCTGGCATTGAGACAGTACTTTAAATTACTCATGGTGATTCCGTTTAAATTGTCCTGGGAGTGTCCGGTTATAGTACCCGCGTGGCGTTTTCTTTAAAACCAAATGTAAATTGAAATAGTGATGATGTGAATGAATCTGGTAAGATAAATATTATAGCCTTGTCATTTAATCGTTTTTCCTTAGATGGATTGCAATGAACCGTAAACAAGCGACATTTTGCGATGGAATCGATCGCCGGAACTTCATGCGTATCGGCGGATTAGCCATGGGCGGGCTCACCTTACCGCAGTTACTCGAGGCGCAAGGTGGGAAGTCCGGCCGATTAGGGCACAAGGCAACGATTATGGTTTTTCTTTCCGGTGGTCCTCCTCATCAGGATATGGTGGACCTAAAACCGGAAGCGCCCCCAGAAATTCGTGGAGAGTTTTCACCAATCTCTACAAGTGTGCCGGGTATTCAAATCTGTGAGCACATGCCGATGTTGGCTCAACGGATGGATAAGTTAGCAATCATTCGCTCATTGTACGGTGCGAAAGACCGCCATGATGCATTTCAATGTATGACGGGCTGGCTGAAAGAGAATCAACCCGTAGGTGGTTGGCCTTCCTATGGCTCTGTCGTCTCCAAATTGCAGGGTCAGGTGAAGCTCGGCATCCCCTCGTTTGTTGGCCTAAGCCCGCGTATGCGGACTGGCACGTGGTCCGATCCGGGACAACCGGGATTTCTTGGTAAAGCTCACGCCCCTTTCCTGCCAAATGCCGATGGTGCTGCCAATCTGGACTTGCAGGGGATTGACGTTACACAGCTGAACAATCGCGAAGCGCTGCTCAATGGTCTCGACCGATTCAAACGACAAGTCGATGACGTCGCGGAATATCAGGGAGTGGACGCATTTACGGAGCAAGCTCTTGGGATTTTGACGTCAAGCAAATTGGCTGACGCTTTGGATATCACTAAGGAGCCGCAGTACATTCAAGATCGATACGCGGGCGGAAATTACGAGCCTGCCGGGTATGGCGATGCGGGTCCGCTACATAATCACTATCTCCTCTCCGCTCGACGATTGGTCGAGGCTGGTGTGCGAACCGTGACACTCGCTTACGGGCGCTGGGATTGGCACGGTCAACCGCACGGTTCAAATTTCGAAAATGCGAGAGACCACCTGCCTTTACTCGACTCAGGTGTGTCAGCGCTTGTGGACGACATATATGAACGCGGTCTGGATCGAGATGTGACGGTTATCGTGTGGGGTGAATTTGGCCGAACACCTCGCGTCAATCCAAAGGGAGGACGTGATCACTGGCCTCGAGCAAGTTTTGCCTTGATGTTTGGTGGCGGTATGCGGACTGGTCAAGTTATTGGCTCAACAAATCGATACGCGGAAGAGCCCGAAGATCGTCCGGTTCACATGCAGGAAGTGTTTTCCACGTTGTACCGAAATATGGGTGTCAATACGGACATGGCAACGATAAACGACTTCCATGGTCGCCCACGTTACGTCATCGACCACACGAAGTACAAGTATCTGCCTGAACTGGTTTAGGTTCGATTAACCTTCAACGGTAAACGGCACATCTAGATTGTACCGCTGGCAAACCTCGTTAATCTGCAGCATGGTGGTCGCTGCCAGTTCAATGCCGTTAGCATTACGCTCATCACGTGTGCGTGCTTCGAATTCCCCAGGGACAATAATCTCAGCACCTTCACGAATTGGTGCGCTGCTCTTTACATAGTCAACGTATCGCGAGACTTCATCGTAGAACTCGTCTTCGCTCATGAATGCTGAGCGGTCCATTACAATCGTCAGCATTCCGTTGGCAAGACGATCCGCTTTGTCAGGGTTGGTGCAGGAGCCGCCTGTTAGTGCTCCTGCCATCATTTCGATGATAATGCTTAACGCATATCCCTTGTGCCCTGCGATCGGAAGGATGCTACCAGGCTTTACACCGTTTTCAGGGTCTCCGTAAAAAGTCACTGGATCCGTAGTGGGATTGCCGTCTGAATCGATCAGGCAGTTCTCGGGCACCTGTTTTCCAGCGTGCATGGCGACTCGGATCTTACCTTCAGCAACAGTACACGCCGACATGTCCAAAATAAGAGGCGGGCCGTCTTTTACTGGAACACCGGCAGCAAATGGGTTGGCTGATAACCGACGTTCTTTGCCACCCCAGGGTGCTACGAGATTTCCCATTCCACTGGTGTTTACAAAGTGAACGGACAACATGCCGGCTTTTACGGCCATCTCCGGCCAGTCGCCAATCCGGCCCAGATGACCGCTGTTTCGAAGTGCAACCACGGCCACGCCGTGCTCACGTGCACGCTCGATGGCCAGGTTCATCGTCTGTTCACCAATGGACTGTCCCATGCCCCATTTTCCATCGACAACGACAACGCTGCCGTTGTCGGTAAGAACGTCGATTTCCTGATTGATGACGGCACCGCCCTGCTCGATCCAGTCTACATACTTGGCAATCCGGATGATTCCGTGCGAGTCGTGGCCTGAGAGGTTTGCGTTTACTAATCGTTTTGCAATTACGTCGGCTTCGTTGTCATTACAACCAACGGCTTTGAAAATGGTGGCGGTGAGATCGGTTAGTTGGTCAGCTGGAAAAACTTGGCTTGTCATGGAGATATTCTCTGTAAATGTAATCGTCTAGATGTACTGCTTGGAATGGTTTGTGGTCGCTTAGACGCGAGTGAATTTTTGTAAGGTGTGATAAGGCTTCATGACTTCTTCGTGCCGTCCGCCGGCGGACCAAACCACTTCGGCGTAGTAGATATTGCCATCGCGGTCGACGGTAATGTCATGTGGTGCGTAGAAATCTCCCGGTGCACATGGGTCTTCGCCTCCGCCCCAACGGCAAACGACGTTGCCGTCGAGATCATAAATGCTGCAACGGCCACCTGTAGTTACACCTGCTGGCGGTGTGTCACCAGCGAACATGCCTGTTTTGTAACCTAGCTCAGAAACGTAAGCATGGTTGTCGTGAATGAAGATCTGTGCAGGTCGAATCGTGTCAGTCCAGATGTCAATTAGTTCGCCTGTTTGTGAATATCTTTGGATGCGAGTGTTCTCACGGTCGCATATGTAGAGGACGCCGTTTCCATCGATATCAATGCCATGGGGTACATTGAATTCACCTGGCGCTGCCCCGGGTTCGCCCCAGCTTTTGACATGCTGATAGTCGGCATCAAAGTGATGTACACGCGCGTTTCCATATCCGTCGACAATAAATAGATCGCCGGACTCGGTTTCAACTACGTTTGTTGGATAATTAAACGGCGGGCCGCCATGTTGAATCGTCCGGTAGTCCATGTTCTCAACACCGGTGTCGCTTGCCGCACCATCGCTAAGATGACGGATTAATTCTCCGTTTGGAGTATAAAGACTAACTTGATGACCAACGTCGTCTGTCAGCACGACGGTATCATCGTGAAGTATGGAAATACCGTGTGCTCGCTGTATGCTCAAATCGGTCCATTGGTCGATCAGTGTTCCATCTGAAGCGAATGTCATTACTGGGATTTCGCCCCGGTTGAATACGTAAACTACGTTTTGGCTGTTTATGGCCGTGCCGACAACTTCCTGACAGTAATACCCCTCAGGGAACTGTGCCCAATTCGCGTCCGCGCGATAGCTGAATTGTTCGTTTCCGACGATGTTAGTCATGATGCTTATTCCTCAGAGGAGCCTTGTTGGGTTGATGGATGGATCGGCATATTTGCGTCTGTCGCGGTAAGCCATCGGTCCAATTTCTTTGATAAGTTTGCTGTGATTGCCGGTTGTTCCATTGCCAGATTCGTTGATTCACTTAAATCATCTTTCAGGTTGTATAGCTCCAGTGAATCGTCTGCATACCGCTTGATTAATTTGTAATTTCCGCTGCGCACAGCACCTCCGAGACGATTGCCGCTATGCCATGCGTAATTGGGGTAATGAAAGTAAATCGCGTCGCGTCGCAGTGGCTGACCTCTCGTAACATGTCGCAATAGGCTTACCCCGTCAAGTAGTGACCGTCGGTAGCGGATTCCGGCAGCATCAAGTAGTGTGGGAAAGAAGTCCATACTGATGACGTTCTCATC